>Ga0209008_1000013_pt1 | contig 134928 bp, 128 predicted proteins | sample JacPin_JW_Ref_O3_FD_187963 | JGI IMG/M metagenome (GOLD analysis project Ga0209008, IMG submission 187963) | Forest soil microbial communities from Algoma, Ontario, Canada - Jack Pine, Ontario site 1_JW_Ref_O3 (SPAdes) (version 2) | ecosystem: Environmental > Terrestrial > Soil > Boreal... | reverse complement strand
ATCTTCACAATTCGCGCGAAGCAAGCAGCGTCGCACGAACGCCGCCCACGAATACCCCTGCCACAGCATCCGCCACTGTTCACCCATCTCCACTGTAGGTAAACCTACGCACAATTCGCAACGACCGCAGCCTGTTTCTAATCAACGTCACGCCGATTAGAAATCACCGTAAATAACAGAAAACAAACAACAGCCATCGTTTCTAATCAGCTATTTTTGGCGAAAAATGAACAGCCGAACCGGAAATTCAAAAGCCCGGCGTGATATAAATTGACCCGCTCAGGATGCGCAGCGCACAAAGGAACGCAAGAATTATGAACCTTCAGAATCGAGGCGCGAAAGTTCTAGCGATCGGCGCGATGATTTTCTCATCCGAGACGGCGATAGGGCAAAGCGCTCCGTCACCGCACAGCTATCACGTCGAAGGAGACGTCGAAGGCGTGCACGATCCTTCGATCATCAAGCAGGGCAGCACGTGGTATCTGTTTGGCACCGCCACCGAAAAAGGCCCGCACGCGCAACTGCCCATGCGCTGTTCGAACGATCTAGAACACTGGAAGCGCTGCGGCGCGGTCTTCGCCGCCAACCCCGACTGGATCCAGAAAGAGAGCCCCGAAACCAAAGACCTCTGGGCGCCAGATATTTCCTACTTCAACGGAAAATATCACGTGTACTACGCCTTCTCGGCTTTCGGAAAAAATACTTCCGGCATCGCCCTCGTCACCAACAAGACGCTCGACCAATCCAGCCCCGATTTTCATTGGGTTGACGAGGGCCTCGTTCTGAAATCCCTGGCCAGCGACGATTTCAACGCCATCGATCCCAACATCGTTTTCGATTCCGCCGGCACTCCCTGGCTCAGCTTCGGAAGTTTCTGGACCGGCATAAAAATGCGCCGCCTCGGCGCCACCACAGGAAAACTTTCACCCCAAGACAACAAACTCTACGCGCTAGCCAGCCGCGAACGCCCCGAAAACCCTGCACCCGCGCCGCTGGGGCTGCCCGCAGATTGGCAGGCGATCGAAGCTCCCTTCATAGTCCATCACGGCGATTATTATTACCTGTTCGTCTCCTTCGATCTCTGCTGCCGCGGAGTAAAGAGCAACTATCGCACCATGGTCGGTCGCTCCCGCGAAGTAACCGGCCCGTACGTGGATGCGGAAGGCAGGGCGATGCTGGCCGGCGGCGGCACCGCGCTCCTAACGGGCAACGCCCGCTGGATCGGCCCAGGCGGCGAATCAATCCTGCTGCAACCTACCGGCGACATAATCGTCTTCCACGCCTACGACGCCAAAACCGGCCACCCGTTCCTGCAAATCTCAACAATCGATTGGTCCGGCGGCTGGACCCGCGCCGCTCTAGAAGGAGACGCGCCCGCGCCGAAACAATGAAACGACGATACGAAAAGAAATATCGAGACGAACCAATCGGCGCGCTAATCGTTGCGGGGAAGGATCGTTTGATTGCCGAAGCTTTACGCGGACGCGGAATCCTGGCGCTTCAGCGTGGGCAGCGTCTTGATGGACTTGCCGGCCTTTTGTTCGGCGAGACGCAGATCGTACAGGCTCTGCAGATTGAGCCAGAACTGCGCGCTGGATCCAAAGAAATGGGCGAGGCGCAGCGCCGCATCCCCGGTAATGCTGCGCGTTCCATTCAGAATTTGCGTCACGCGGTTGGTCGGCACGCGAAGCTTGCGCGCCAGTTCCGCGGCGCTCATGTCCAGCGCGTTCAGTTCCTCAGCCAACTGTTCGCCGGGACGAATAACAGTGACGGGCATGATGAGCCTCCTAGTGGCCACAAGGTCGCGAAGGGAATTGGCGGCTTCCAGGCGATCGAGCTTCAGCCGCGCGGAGCGTTCGATGCCAGCGAAGGCCTTGACGCGTTTTCCTGCCGCGAAGTCCGCAGTTCGCTTGTCACGAAAACTGACAATCACAGTTCCAGCGCGTCAGAAAGTACGCGTTACGTCAAGCGTAAAGCCACGGCGGAGTGCGTCTCGGTGAAGAGCGCACAATCAGGAGTCGCGCACAATCGCATCTACATTGGGATCACGCCAAGAACAAAATAGCCCATCCTTCCCGGGAGGAGCTGCGGGAAGGATGGGCTTGTGCTGCCTACTGTTTGAGTCTTTCAGCTACGACCGCGGATTACCGATGTCCGCCGCCGCTGTGTCCGCCACCACCACCGTGGAAGCCGCCACCGCCGCGTACTGCGCCGCCGTGGAAACCGCCGCCGACTGCTACGTGCGAAGCGCCACCGCGGAAGCCGCCAGCTGCGCCACGTCCTGCGAAGCCGCGACCAGCGAATCCACGGCCGTCAAAGCCACGACCAGCGAATCCGCGACCGTCGAACCCGCGCCCAAAACCACGTCCGCCGAAGCCACCGCGGAACCACGGGCCGGCGCCGATGAAGAGACCACCGGAGAACCAGCTAGGACCGTAGTATCCATACGGTGCGCAGGCATACGGGTAATACCCGTAGTATCCATAGGCGCAGACAGGAGCCGGGCCGACGTAACCCGGACCGATGCCGACACCGATTGCGACGCGCTGAGCGTTAGCGTTAGGTGCTAGAGCCAAAGCGGTTCCAAGCACTGCAAAGATCATCAGATATTTCACGAGGTGTTTCATATTTGGGCCCCTTCTGAGCCCGTAAAGCCTTTAAAACTATGACTCCTTTGGTTCAGCCGCCTCCCGGATGCCTTCGGTGGCGTCTGATAGTGAAACACAGCTAGTAGGGGAAAGTTGCGGTGGGGGCGAAGAGGAGGCAAAGCATGGGAAGCGCGGGGGTTAGGTAGCTGCGTGTAGCCAAGCGTGCCAATGGAGAGACTGGGGTTTCCAGGGGGCGGCCGCTCGGGATCGATTCGGGCTAACAACTGCAAAGAGGACAGCAAAGAGTGGCTGTCCCACGAATGCCTTCGCGTTGACGGGGCGCTTCGCGGCTTGTTACTCTGAGTCCCCGGAATTGTCGCTGCATCGAATTGTGGATACCGAAAAAATAGCGGTACGAAATACGGAGCTTACGGAGGAATACGCATGGCAACACCAGCCAGGCCCAAGGTTTTCAAGAACTTTATTAATGGCGAGTGGGTAGAAGCACGCAGCGGCAAGGCGATCGAAAATCGCAACCCTGCGAACACCGGAGAATTGGTCGGCATGTTCCCTGCGTCCACGCAAGAGGACGTGAATCTGGCGATTGACGCGGCCAAAGGCGCTTACGATAAATGGCGGCTCACGCCTGCGCCGAAGCGCGCGGAAATTTTGTATCGCGCGGCGGAAATTCTGATCGAGCGCAAGGAAGATTATTCGCGCGACATGACGCGCGAGATGGGAAAGGTGCTGGCGGAAACCCGCGGCGACGTACAGGAAGCAATTGATATGACCTACCTGATGGCCGGGGAGGGAAGGCGGCAGTTTGGGCAAACGACGCCGTCGGAGCTGCCGAATAAATTCGCGATGTCCGTGCGCACGCCGGTGGGAGTGGCGGGCCTGATCTGTCCTTGGAATTTTCCGATGGCGATTCCTTCGTGGAAAGCGATGCCAGCGCTGGTGACCGGGAACACAGTGGTGATTAAGCCGGCGGAAGATACGCCGCTTTCTACTTACAATTTGATGCAGGTGTTGAGCGAAGCTGGGTTGCCGCGCGGCGTGATGAACGTCGTATTTGGCGATGGCCCGGAAGCTGGCGCGCCACTTCTCAATCATAAAGACGTGGGGCTCGTGAGTTTTACCGGTTCGACGGATGTGGGGCGCATCGTTAGCACGGCTTGCGCGCCTTCGTTCAAGAAATGTCACCTGGAAATGGGTGGCAAGAACATCATCATTGTGATGGACGATGCGAATCTGGATCTGGCGGTGGACGGCGCGGTGTGGGGCGGCTTTGGAACCAGCGGGCAGCGTTGCACGGCGGCGAGCCGCGTGGCGGTGCACAAAAACGTGTACGGCGAATTTGTGGAGAAGTTTGTGGCGCGAGTGAAATCGCTGAAAGTTGGCGATGGGCTGGACCCTTCGACGGACATGGGGCCGTGCATCAACGAGCAGCAACTGAACACCGTGATGAAATACGTGCAAATCGGCAAGGACGAGACGGCGAGGCTCGCGACGGGCGGGCATCGGCTGGAAAGCGGTGCGTGGGGACGCGGCTGGTTCCACGAGCCCACCGTGTTTACGGATTGCGCTCCAAAGATGCGCATCGCGCAGGAAGAAATTTTCGGACCGGTGGTGGCGGTGATTCCGTTTGAGGATTTCGATGGGGCGCTGGATATTGCCAATGGCGTGCAGTATGGATTGTCCGCGGCAATTTACACGCGCAACGTGAATAACGCGTTTCGCGCGCAACGCGATTTGCAGACGGGGATTGTTTACGTGAACGCACCGACGATTGGCGCGGAAACGCATCTGCCGTTTGGCGGGATCAAGAATACGGGGAACGGTCATCGCGAATCGGGTGAGGCCGCGCTGGATTTTTATTCGGAGTGGAAGACGGTTTACATTGATTATTCGGACCGGTTGCAGCGGGCGCAAATTGACAATGCGTAAGGCGTAGCGCTGGACGAAGAGCAGATCCCTCCGGCCAAAAGGCGGCCTGCGGGATGACAGAGCTTACTTGGCGGGGGGCGTTTCAGGGCGAGTCTGAGACTCGCCCCTACGGCGCAAATCCGTTAGACTTTTAGGCCGATCAGGCGCATTAGTTCCAGCGCGTTGCTTTTGGCGACTACGCCGCCGCGTAGTTTGTGGTCGAAGCGCATTTTTCCTTCCTCGACGTAATCCTGAAAATGGACATTGCGTATGACGCCGGGCAATACTTGCGCGGTATTGGTTAGAGCGAGATCGTGGGTTGTCACAATTCCTAGCGCGCCGCGTTCGAGCAGCGCGCGCAGCAGTCCTTCTGAGCCAATCCGACGGTCATGCGAGTTCGTCCCTTCCAGCAGTTCATCAAACAGGAATAACACGCGCTGAGAATTTTCCGTCAACTCGAACACATCGCGGATGCGCAGGATTTCGGTGAAAAAGCTCGAGCGATGTTCCTGCAGCGAATCCACGCGGCGAATGCTGGTGCCTAGCAGAACGGGCGTCATGCGGAGAGATTTGCCGCGAATCGGCGCACCGGCGAGCGCCAGCACCGCGTTGATTCCAGCCGTGCGCAGAAACGTGCTTTTACCGGACATGTTCGAGCCGCTCACGAGCAGGACGCGCGTCTGTGCATCGAGCTGCACGTTATTGCGGACGCACTCGGCAGACGGAATTAGCGGGTGCCCGAGTTCTTCGCCGAGGAAAACCGCGGGGTCGTTCGGATTTGCCTCAGCAAATTCTGGGAAAGGATCGTCGGGATGTTCGTAGGAGTAGCTGGCGAGCGAAAGCAGCGCTTCCATCTCCGCGGCAACATCGGCCCAGGCGCGCAATTTGCCGCCGTAGCGTTTGCGCCACGCTTCCGCAGCGAAGGCGCACTGCACGGTGTAGAGCATGGGCAGTTCGAGCAGGCGGCCGAGCAGGTCTTCGCGCGCGTCAATCCAATAAACGATATTCGCGAGCTGGCGCACGGACTGGGAAGCGGTGTGACTGCCACTTTTTAATTCGGTGCTGAAGGCTTGCAGCCGCGGCGATGCGAACGGCTCGCGTTCAAGGCGGCGCAGAATGTCCGCGAAGAGTCCCAGGCCCTCGGCGTTGCACGCGAGAGTCGAGACGACTGTTTCGGCGCGATGGCGCAGCCAGAGCAGAATGAGAACTTCGAGCGCCAGAACGATTGCCAGTGGCCAGAGTCTCAATGTTGCCAGCAAATATATGGTGGTGGCCGCGGCAGAAATTGCCAGCAGTGCGCCAACGATTCGCCACGGACCTGCGGGAAGTTGCGGCGGAGTTTCGGCCCAGTTTTCGAGCGAGCGCGGATCGAGGCGCACCTTCAGGTCTTCGCCGAGCAGCGCCAGCTCTTCGCGCAAATCGAGTTTGTCGCGGAGTTCGACGATGACTTTGTGTCTTTCGTGGATTGCCGGCACTGGAGACCTGCTTGTGAGCCATTGCGCCAGGCGCTCTTCACCCATCGGAAGGAGGGCGGTGGAGAGCAGTTCGAAAAGGCAGCCCGTGCCGAAGACGTCCAGATCATCGGCGTACACGTGTTTGGGATTGCGGAAGCGCTCACCGGATGCGCCGGTGCCGGACCAGCGGTCCTCGACGCGCGCGATGCCGCGTTGGTAGAAGGCGGCTGCGCTGCGTGCGTGGGCGAGAGCGCGCAGCGCGAATTCGTGGGCTAGGGAGAGGGCCGCGTAGATTGCGATGGGAACGGCGAGCCAGTATGTGGAGATCATTTCGTCTTTCAGCGCGAGCCACAGGAGGACGATTGCGGCGGCCACCGTTGCGAGCTTGGCGTTTCCGAAGCGATTGTGGAGAGCGTCGTTGGCGGCAACGGTTTTTTGGCGTGCGGCGAGGCGGTTTGAATATTCGGCGTGTGGGTGGGACAACGACTGCCTCCGGTGACGGGGTTAGTTTACTACTCGATTGGGTACAAGTTGCCGTGGCGAGTACGTTGAGTTCGTGGAAGAAGCATGATGGCCCGGTAAGGGCGGGTTTCGCGGTGGCATCGGCGATGCACGCGACGTTGTCGGCGCACTGCAGAGTGAGCGCCACAAAGACGAGGGCAACGTCAAAGTCAAAGACGCCGCCTAAAATGCAAAAGCAGGCGGCCGCTACAAAGTCGCAAGCAAATTCAACGGCGCGCATCCCGCGTTGCGGGATGGCCGCTACAACGTCAAATTCAACAGCGAACTGTGGAGACTTCCGATTGGTGCGACGGGCACGGCATGCCGTGCCCCTACGCCGGACGGACGATGCGAGACCGCGCTTACTGTTGCGGCGCGGGGGCGGCGACTGGCATGTACATTGGCTCTGGGGCGGGGGACCATGCTGGTGCTGCGGCGTGGTTGGCCTGGTGATTGCGATACCAGATGGCTTCGCTGGCTCTTTGCCATAGCCGCGTGCCGATCCAGGTGAGGATCATCAGCTGGCTCACCAGGAATGCGGCGACGACCGATTGCGGACTCAGGTGGAACATCCAGACGTGCAGGCCGAGGGCGAAGAGCAGCCACTCGATGATGCTCACGCGCAGGTAGAGCCACAGCAGCGAGAAAAAATTGTGGCGGAACAGTGTGAATGCGCGACGCAACGCGCGGTGCATTTTCTTTTCATCGTCGGCGACGGCGATAACCTGGGCCATGTCAAACCAGACGCGCACGATGATGAGGAGCAGCAGGATCACGATGGCGGCGGCTTCGACGACATGGTCGCCGGGGTAGGGAGAAATGGAAGTGTCTTCGATGTGGGTGTAGATCGCGTTGGTGGCGGCGGCGAGGCCGGCGATAGGCAGCAATACGATGACGAGATAAATCAGCAGGCGAAAGAGGCGCCAGAAGTGGTGGCCGGCGGCTTCGAAGAAAGCTGTGGTAGTGGGTTTTTCACCGAGGACGTAGGCGGCGAGGATGCCGCCCGTCGCGAACAGCATGAGTATCACGAAGAGAATCGAAAAATGCAGGATGGTGTGGCCTTGAATTTCGAGCGGCGAGTCTGGCAACTGCTGCAGGGTGACGATTGAGGAGAAGTCGAAGCCGTTTACGAGGCGCTGGGCGGCTGCGCTGTTATTCAGAAGGAACGAAGCGCGCTCGGTCATTTCCTGTGTGGAGTAGAAGCCGAAAATCAGGCAGACGAAGAAAAGCCACCAGACCAGGCGTTGCCATTTCCACACCAGCCCGGCGCCTGAAAAAAATGTGCCGCGGTTTGATTCGGCCATTCGCTTTTCTCCCTCGAGTCCGTTAGGTGAGCCAGGCCAGCAGTTGCGACAGCCATTCGCTGGCGAAGACCCAGATGTTTCTCAGCTTGTGGGCCGCGCGCGGATTCGCGTCTTCGATGTAGCTGTTGTTGAAATAGTCGCGGTCCATGGTGATCTGGCTGTGCGCGTCAATTTGCGCGGATTCGATTTTGGCTTTGCGGTCGTAGTGATAGCGCACCCAGCGATCTTGGCCGTCCCAGTGTTCGGCGGCGGTGGTGTGATCCTCAAATTTAACTTCGAGGTCCACTGGGAATTGGAAATCGCCCTTGCGAACCACGGTTACGTAGGTGCGGTAGATTTCGTCCTTGTCGTTTTTCTTGGAGTCGTGAGCCGCAGTGTCCCACCATTTCAGCGGATCGGAATGGGCGTCGGCGAGGGAATAATCCAGGACCTGAGTGCCGTAAACCGCTTGATTGAAATACCAGTGCAGGTCTTTGCCGGAAACTTCCTCGATGGTCTTCAGAAAATCTTCGCCGGTGGGATGAGTGAAACGATAACGCATGAAATAAGTGTGCAGGGCCTGGCGCAGGGTATCTTCGCCGATTACCTTTTCCAGAGTTAGCAGCATGGTGGCCGTCTTGCTGTAGGTGATGCCGCCGTAGGAATTGTTGTTATAGAACAGCCAGGCGAAGCGGGAGATGGGATCTTTGGCTGGGTCGGCAAGGTAGCCGATCTGCTGCAAGCCGGATTCGCCCATTTGCGCGAACGGAAAATTCAGCACGGAAGTATTTTTACCGTAGAGCGCATCCATCACTTTTACTTCGGTGTAGCTGTTGATACCTTCGTCGAGCCACGCTTCTTCGAATTCGTTGGTGGCGACCATGCCGTACCAATACTGGTGACCGAATTCGTGTTCGGTGACAACTTCGGGAGCGAGCACGCCCTGGGGCATGTGCACTCCGGTACCCAGCGTAATCAACGTGGGATATTCCATGCCGCCGGCATCGGCGCCGCCGTGCGGAGGATCGACCATGGTGAGGCGATCATAAGGATACGGGCCGTACCATTCGTCGAAGAGTTGCAGAGAGCCTTTCGCCGCCTTGATGTAGCGTTGTGACGAAGACTCGTGGCCGGGCGAAATCAGCAGGTGAATTTTTACGGGGCCCTGGCTGCCGGTCCAGGAATCTTCGACGACGGTGAAGCTGGGGCTGGCGGTCCAGGAGAAATCGTGAACGTCTTCGGAATGGTAGGTGAGGGTTTTGGTGCCGTCGGGATTTGTTGCGCTGGAGACGAGGTCGCCGCCGGCACCGACGACTTCATTTTGCGGGACGGTGATTTTTACGTCGAAGGTGCCGAAGTCCGCGAAGAATTCTGTGTTGGCGTGAAATTGGTGGCAGTTCCAGGCATTTTTCCACCACACGCCGACTTTGGGGAACCACTGGCCGACCATGTCGAAATCGTGGGCGTAGCCGGTGCGCTCGACGACTTTGGGAAGCACGTCGTGGAAGACGATGTGGAATTCCACGGAGGCGCCGGGTGCGATGGGTTTCGGCAGGGTGATTTGCACGACGGTGTGGTCGTCGGTGTTTTTATCGTCGGGCTGGATAAATTGCATTTTGTCGGTGAGGTCGCCGGCGCCTGCGACTTCGAGTTTGTCTACGGTGATCGAGCCGAAATGTTTCGGGTCCCACTCAGTGTCTGGGCCACTGCCGCGCGTGCCGCTGCGGCGGACTTCGGTCATGAAAGTGGATTGGGGTTGGAAGGCGTTGAGGTAGAGATGGAAGGGGAAGGTTTGCTGCGGCTGGCCGGTCAGGTTTTTATAGGTGAGAGATTCGCTGGCGGCGATGGTGTGTTTCGTGGGGTCGAGCTTGGCTTCGATTTGGTAGGCGACTATCCGGGTGGAGAGGGTTTTCGTCGCTGTGTCGGCCGGTGCGGGAGCTGCTTGCGAAAAAATTGGGCCGCAGAAGATTGCCGAGGCTGCGGCGAGTGCAAACACTTTCGTCAATTGCATCCATCCTCCCACACGTGAAGCGCTTTCAGGGGCGAGCACCAGGGGCAACAGCGCGTACACGATATGATACGAGGGGAGGGGGGCGCAAGTTTCGTTTCGGGGAGAATTCATGCTGCGCGGCGCGGCGTCAGTGGCGAGGACGCGAGGCGAGGCCCGCCAATCCCGCTTTGCGGGATTGGCGTTCCCAGGAACTGCAACGGCGCGCAGCTTCAGACCGCCGCGGCAACGGCGGCATGGCGTGGCACGGTGTATATAGGATGTGCGTGTTGCGCGACGGCGTTTTGGGGTGAAGTTGACGGGCTGCGGCGCAGCGACTACACTAAAATCAGGATGATTGTGTAGCGGCGCGGGCCTGCGAGTGCGGTGCTGGCTTGGTGCCGGCGGAAGGTCATGAGTCCAACGGTCTTACAACAGAAACGCCACCAGCAGATTCTGACGGACGTGGTGCGCGCATACATCGAGACGGGCGAGCCCGTTTCATCGCGGAGCATTGTGCACCGGCATATCGAGCCGCTGAGTTCGGCCACTGTGCGGAACGTGATGGCGGATCTGGAGGATGCGGGCTTGCTGTTCCAGCCGCACACTTCGGCGGGGCGCGTGCCGACCGCCGCGGCTTACCGGTTTTTTGTGGAGCAGGTGGCTGCGCAGGCTACGGCTAGTCCCGCGGATTTATTGTGGATTCGGCGCGAGCTGGCGGCGGCGCAGACTCCGGAGGCGGTGATGGAGCGCGCGAGCCACGTGCTGGCTGCGGTGTCGCGCGGGCTGGGAATTTTTATCGCGCCACCGCTCGCGCGGAGCGTGGTGGAGCATTTGCGATTTCTGCTGCTGCCGGATGGCCGCGTGCTGGTGATTTTGATTTCGGGCGGGGGAGTGACGCGGGACAAACTGATACGCCCGGAGCGGCCGTTCAAGCAGGAAGAGTTGGATCGCACGTCGGAATATTTGAACCGCCATTACATTGGCTGGACGCTGGAGGCGATGCGCGCGGATTTGCGGAAGCAATTGGAGCAGGATCGCGAGCAGTACGGGCAGCTGGCGGGCACGGCGCTGATTTTGTGCGACCCGAGCATTTTGGGAGACGTGGCGGACCGCAAGATTTATGTGGATGGCGCGGCGCAGATCGCGTCTTCACCGGATTTTACGAACCCGGAGCAGTTGCGGGAATTGTTGGAAGCGATTGAAGAGAAGGACCGCTTGATCGCGCTGCTGAGCGGATGCATCGAGGCGCCTGAACCGGTGCACGTGGAGCTGGGGCTGGACAAGATTTCGAACGCAGGAAAACATCTTGCCATCGTTTCCGCTACGTATTCATCTAAGGATCAGGTGCAGGGAACGCTGGGAATCCTGGCGCCGATGCGCATGCACTACGAGCGGGTGATTACCGCGGTGGCGTTCATGGCGCAATTTTTTTCTGAAGAGCAAGAGGGGGGCTGATTTCTTTGGCGGCACACAAACAACACAAAGACAAGGATTTTGCCGAGGGCGGATTTCCGGCGGCTGCTGGCGCGGCGGAGGATGCCGCGGCGGATCAGGCTACGCCGGAGGCGTTGCCTGCGGGCGAGGCTTCGGCTGTGGAGCAGATTCAGAAACTGGTCGAACAAAAGCAGGACTTGCAAAACACCTTGCTGCGGCGGCAGGCGGACTTTGAGAATTACCGCAAGCGCGTGGAGAGAGAACGCGCGCAGGAGCGGCATCGCGGCGCGGAGTTGCTGATCGAGCAGGTGCTTCCGGTGCTCGATGCTTTTGATCTGGCGCTTTCTGGGCAATCGGGCGCGGCCAGCCCTGAATACCGCAAGGGATTCGAAATTATTCGCGCGCAGTTGTGGAATGCTCTGGCGAAGCAGGGGCTGCAGCCGATTGAAGCGGTGGGCAAGCCGTTCGATCCGAATTTGCATCATGCGATTGAGAATGTGCCGACGGCTGCGCAGCCGGAAGGGACTGTGGTGGGAGAGATGCAGACCGGTTATATGTTTCACGGCCGCGTGCTGCGTCCGGCGATGGTGCGGGTGGCTTCGGCGCCTGCGAACTGAGGCGCGCGGCACGGTGAGGCTTTTGTTATCGAGTGAGCGGTTCTCGCAGGGCTTCAATTTTAATTTCCCGGAGACATAGCAACGATGGTAGCTAACAACAGCACTGACCTTTACGAAGTTTTGGGGGTCGAACGTGGTGCGACGCCGGAACAGATTAAATCGGCGTATCGCAAGGCGGCGCTGAAGTGGCATCCGGACCGCAACCCTGAGAAGAAGGAAGAGGCGGAACACAATTTTCGCGCGGCTTCCGAGGCGTACGCGGTGCTTTCGGACGAGCAGAAGCGTTCGATGTACGACCGCTACGGAATGGCCGGGTTGGGCAATCGCGGATTCGATACTGGATTCAACTCGACGATCTTCGAGGAATTTCAGGATATTCTAGGCGATCTTTTTGGGTTTGACGAAGTGCTGGGCGGCGGGCGGCGGCGGGGCGGTCGCGGCGCGGGGCGGGGGCAGCGTGGATCTGATCTTCGTTACGACATGTCGCTTTCGTTCGAAGAGGCTGCGGCGGGCGTCACCAGCAAGATTCAGCTGGCGCGGCACGAGCTGTGCGAAGCTTGCAAAGGGACGGGCGCGAAACCTGGCACGGGAATGACTACCTGCCACACGTGCGGCGGGCGCGGGCAGATGGCTTACTCGCAGGGATTTTTTTCCATCACACGGACTTGTCCGGCGTGCCAGGGTGCGGGGCAGACGATTAAGGACGCGTGCATCAGTTGCCGCGGGTTGGGGCGCATTGAGCGCGAACGCACGCTGGAAGTGGGCGTTCCGGCGGGAGTGGATTCGGGGACGCGTCTGCGGATGACAGGGCAGGGCGAGCCGGGGACCAACGGCGGAGCCAGCGGAGACCTTTACATTTTTCTGGAAGTGAAGGAGCACAACTTTTTCGAGCGGCGCGGGTCGGACTTGATTTGCGAAATTCCCATTAGTTTTTCGCAGGCGGCGCTGGGCGACAAGATTCGCGTGGCTACTTTAAAGGGTGATGAAGAGCTGGAAATTCCGGAGGGCACGCAGTCCGGGCAGATTTTCCGCAAGAAGGGCAAGGGCTTGCCCAATCCGCACGGCGGGCGCGGCGATCTGTACATCAGCATCCGCGTGGTGATTCCGGCGAAGGTGTCGCGCGAGCAGCGGCGGATGCTGGAGCAGCTGGGCCAGACGCTGAAAGTGGAGAACAAGCCGGCGGAGAGGAATTCGACTTTCTTCGACAAGGTGAAGGATATTTTCGGGTAGGAAGAGCTGGCACGCAAGGCATGTATAAGTGAGTCGGAGTTGAACTGGAAGCAGCTGTTCGGAAGGAGCTGCAAGTCCAGCTGCAATCTGTTCGGCCCGTTCTGCTGGCGGAGCCCGATCGCTCGTTACTGAATTTGTTTGACGAATTCGTGGAGCAACATGAATTTGAGTTAGCGCTCCACGTGGTTTGCGATCTCATACTTGATTCAGTCTCTCCGCAACCCAGCAAATCGATCCTGGATCAGATTCGGGACTTGCACACAGCCGTGCGAATAGACGACAGCTGCGTTCAGAAGCTGCAAGGCGACATTCCAGCAGGATGCACTGAAATCCTTCCGGTCTTGGCTCAACTGGAATAATTCACCGATCAACGGGCTGGGCCGTCTTGTGCGCGCCGGGGTACAATTCACCTCATGCGACGGCGATTTTTTGTGGATAAATTCGAAGAGGCTACTGCGACGGTGCGCGGCGATACGGCTGAGCATTTGGGGCGGGTGCTGCGAGCTGAGCCGGGGCAGCTTTATGAATTGAGCGATGGGGAGCGGGTGTGGCTGGCGCGTGTGGAGCGTGTGGGGTTGCTGAAGCGCGGCGACAATCGCGTGGAATTTTCGTTGGTGGAACCGATTGAGGCGCGGGAGCCCGCGCTGCATTTGCATTTGTTGATTGCGTTGGTGAAATTTGATCGGTTCGAGTGGTGTTTGGAGAAGGCTACGGAATTGGGCGTGAACGAAATTACTCCTTTGATTGCTGCGCGGACCGACAAGGCATTGGTGGCGGCGGCGGCTAAGCGGCATGCGCGGTGGGAGAGGATTGTGCTGGAGTCGGCGCAGCAGTCGCGTCGTTTGCGGCCGCCGAAGATTGCGGAGGCCATTTCGCTGGAAAAGGCTTACTCGGCTTCTCGCGCGGAGTGCAAGATTTTGCTTTCGGAGCGTGCGGATGCACCGCCGATTCATGATGTGTTGCGGGAGGTGACGGCGCAGAGTGCTGAGATTTCGATTGGGCCTGAGGGTGGGTGGACGGACGCGGAGTTTTCTGCGGCGCGTTCGGCGGGATTTGTGGAGGCTTCGTTGGGGGAGTTGGTTTTGCGGACGGAGACGGCGGTGTTGGCGTCGCTGGCGATTTTGCATTTTGCGTTGGATGCGTGAAGACAGCCGCTTTGCAGAGGGCGCGGAGAAAGGCGAGGTAACTCATCATTACGAGAGCGAAGCGAGGTCAAAATCGCCCACCTAAAGGTGGCCGCTACAAGATCAACGGCAAAAGAGCCGGCGGGACGCCGGCGCAACTAGCGGCAGCCGCCACGCAGCAAAAGCAGGCACGGCATGCGGCGCCCCTACTGATTTCTGTTCGTGAGTTTGGTTGATCTGGGTTCATCTGTGGCGGCTTTACGGTTGGTTCTGCAACCGAACGCGGAGGCTTCGCATCTTAATATCGCAAATGCCGCGTACTTGGCGCGCGCTATCTTACCGTGTTATAAATATTTGAGAGCGGAATGCCGGAAACTACTCAGCCTAGCCCGCAAGAGTCTGCCAGTAACTCGAGCTTGCCGCGTTTGCGGCACGAATTGCGCAGTTGGACGCGCGATTTGGCGGTGGCTTTGGGCCTGGCGCTGGTCATCATTATCTTTCTGTACCAACCCGTAAAAGTGGAAGGCACCAGCATGGCGCCGCTGCTGAGCGATCAGGAGCGCATCTTCATCAACAAGTTTGTGTACCGGTTCACGCCGATCGAGCGCGGCGACGTAGTGGTTTTCTGGTATCCTCTGGACCATTCGAAATCGTTTATTAAGCGCGTGATTGGATTGCCGGGCGAAACGATTGAGCTGCGCGCCAGTCATTTATATGTGAACGGCAAGGAGCTGGTGGAACCGTACGTGCCGCCGAGCTATCTGGACGGTTCGAGTTACGGGCCCGTGCAGATTCCGGACGGAAATTATTTTGTGATGGGCGATCACCGCGACAGTTCAAATGATTCGCGCGTGTTTGGGCCCGTCAGCCGGCCATATATTTACGGCAAGGCGGTTTTTGCTTACTGGCCGGTGGATCATTTCGGCTCGCTATCTTCTACGTACACAGTGAACGCGGCATCGCGATGAACTTTTCTGGAGGACACACTGTCGGAGCAGCCCGCAACTCGCGCGACCCTCGCGCTGGAAGACGGACGAACATTTAGCGGCCGTGCCGCGGGTGCGCGCACCCGGCGGGGCGGCGAAGTCGTTTTTAATACCTCTCTCACTGGCTACCAGGAAGTTTTCACCGACCCCAGTTATTCCGGGCAGATTGTGTGCCTGACTTATCCGCACATTGGAAATGTTGGCGCGAATTTGGAGGATGAGGAATCCGCGCGCCCGTATATCGAAGCGCTGATCGTGCGCGAATTTTCGCCTTTGGCCTCGAACTGGCGGTCGAGCGAATCGGCGCAGCAATATTTGGAGCGTTATGGCGTGCCGGTGATATGGGATCTGGATACGCGGGCCTTGGTGCGGCATTTGCGGGAGGTGGGGGCGCTGCGCGGAGTGGTGGCGACGGACGGGACTCCGGCGGAAAGATTGGTCGCTGAGGCGCGGGCTTTGCCTACGATGGCGGGGTTGGAACTTGCGGGGCGGGTGACTTGCGCGAAGACTTATGGGTGGACGCAGGGATCGATTGATTTGGCTGCGCCGGTTTCGGGGGCTGGCGCGGGTGCTTCAGCGGCTGCTTCTGATTCGGCGGCTAAGGCGTGGCGGCGCGTCGTCGCTTACGATTTCGGGATCAAGCAGAACATTTTGCGGCTTTTGGTGGATCACGGTTGCGAAGTTACGGTGGTTCCGGCGCGGACTTCTGCCGCGGATGTGCTGGCTTTGAAACCGGACGGCGTGTTCTTGTCGAATGGGCCGGGGGATCCGGAGCCGGTGGAGTATGCGGTGGAGAATATTCGGAAACTTTTCGGGCGCGTGCCGATTTTCGGAATTTGTCTGGGGCATCAGTTGTGCGGCCTGGCGCTGGGCGGGAAGACATTCAAATTAAAATTTGGGCATCACGGGTCGAATCATCCGGTGAAGAATTTGCGGACTTCGAAGGTGGAGATTACTGCGCAGAATCATGGATTTTGCGTGGATCCGGATTCGTTGCCCGCGAGTGACGTGGAAATTACGCATGTGAATTTGAACGATCATACGAATGAGGGGATGCGGCACAGGTCGTTGCCGCTGTTCAGCGTGCAGTATCATCCGGAGGCTTCGCCGGGGCCGCACGATGCACGGTATTTGTTTGATGATTTTGTGACGATGATGGATGAGGCGCGGCGGTGAGGATCGGTTTGAGATTGTTCGCGGTGCGGAACACGGAGTCGTAACGAGAGCGCATGCCGAAACGGACTGACATCAAGAAGATTATGATCATCGGGTCGGGGCCGATCGTTATTGGGCAGGCTTGCGAGTTTGATTATTCGGGGACGCAGGCTTGCAAGGCTTTGCGATCCGAGGGCTACGAAGTTGTGCTGGTGAATTCGAATCCGGCGACGATCATGACGGACCCGGAGATTGCGGACCGCACTTATATTGAGCCGTTGGCGAAGGAATATTTGGAAGCGATTATTGCGGCGGAGCGGCCTGAGGCGTTGTTGCCGACTGTGGGCGGGCAGACTGGTTTGAATCTTGCGGTTGAGTTGGCGGAATCTGGGATTCTTGCCAAATATGGCGTGGAATTGATTGGGGCTTCGCTTAGCGCGATCAAGATTGCCGAGGATCGGTTGCTGTTCAAGGAAGTGTGCCGCAAGATTGGCTTGGAAGTTCCGGCGTCGGAAGTGGTGACGAGCGTGCCGGAAGCGGTGCGGCTGGCGGACCAGCTGGGATATCCGGTGGTGATTCGGCCTTCGTTCACTTTGGGTGGGACGGGCGGCTCGATTGCGTACAATCACGAAGAATTTGCGGATTTGATTGCGCGGGCTCTGGATGCGAGCCCGGTGCACCAGGCGTTGATCGAAGAATCGGTGCTGGGGTGGAAGGAATTCGAGCTGGAAGTGATGCGCGATCACCGCGACAACTTCGTGGTGATTTGCTCGATTGAAAATTTTGACCCGATGGGAATTCACACTGGTGATTCGATCACTGTGGCGCCGGCGCAGACGCTGACGGACAAGGAATACCAGCGGATGCGGGACGCTGCGGCTGCGATTATCCGCGCGGTGGGCGTCGAGACCGGCGGATCGAATATTCAGTTTGCCGTGGATCCGGCTTCGGGCCGCATGACCGTGATCGAAATGAATCCGCGGGTTTCGCGCAGTTCGGCGCTGGCGAGCAAGGCCACCGGGTTTCCGATAGCAAAAATTGCGGCGAAATTGGCTGTGGGTATGACGCTGGACGAAATTCCCAACGACATTACGAAGAAGACGCCGTGCTCGTTTGAGCCGACGATTGATTACGTGGTGGCGAAAATTCCGAAGTGGCAATTTGAGAAATTCCCGGGCAGCGACACGACGCTGACGACGCAGATGAAATCGGTGGGCGAAGTGATGGCCATCGGGCGGAATTTTCAGGAAGCTTTGTGCAAGGCGATCCGGTCGCTGGAGCCGAGTTCGGCTTGGCGTCCTCCGGCGGAAGTGACGACAGTGCTGCTGCGCGAGAAATTGCATGTGCCGGGGCCGGACCGTTTGCACTGGCTTTTTGAGGCGTTGGAGCGCGGGATGTCCAGCGAAGAAGTTTGCGAGCTGACGAAGATTGATCCGTGGTTTATTCGCCAGCTGCAGGAAATGCTGGCGGTGGACCGACGCGTCGCGGCGACTACTTTGGGAAAATGTCCACCGGAATTGCTGCTGGAAGCGAAACGATCGGGCGCGAGCGACGAGGAAATCGCGAAACTGTGGAACGTGAAGGCTTCGAGCGTGCGCGCGCGGCGCAAAGAGTTGGGCGTGCAGCCGGTTTTTAAGCGCGTGGATACTTGCGCGGCGGAATTCGAATCGTTCACGCCGTATCTTTATTCGACCTACGAGGAAGAGGATGAATCGGGCGCCGTGGACCGGCCGAAAGTGGTGATTCTGGGCAGCGGGCCGAATCGCATCGGGCAGGGAATTGAGTTTGATTATTGCTGCTGCCATGCGGCGTTCGCTTTGAAAGAGGATGGCTACGAAACGGTGATGGTAAATTGCAATCCGGAGACCGTTTCGACGGATTACGACACTTCGGACCGGCTTTATTTCGAGCCGCTGACGCTGGAGGATGTGCTGGCGGTTCTGGATCGCGAAAAGCCGCAGGGCGTGATCGTGCAATTCGGCGGGCAGACGCCTTTGAACTTGGCGCTGGAGCTGAAGCAGAACGGCGCGAAAATTATCGGGACCGCGCCGGAGTCGATTGATTTGGCGGAGGACCGACGGCGATTTGGCGGGTTGCTGGACGAGTTGCGCATTCCGCAACCGCGCAATGGCACGGCTTTGGCGCCGCAGGAAGCAGTGAAGCTCGCGAGCGAAATTGGTTTGCCCGTTTTGGTGCGGCCTAGTTACGTGCTGGGCGGGCGCGCGATGGTGATTGCTTATGATTTGAAAACAGTCGAGGAATATGTGGCGCAAGCGGCGCTGATTGGGTCGGGGACGGATCCGAAGCGGCCGATTTTGATTGACCAGTTTTTGGAGGACGCGACGGAAGTGGACGTGGACGCTTTGGCTGACGGCGAGGACGTGTTGATCGCGGGAATTATGGAGCACATTGAGGAGGCGGGGATTCACTCTGGGGATTCATCGTGCGTGCTGCCGTCGGTGACGCTGAAGCCTTCGGTGCTGGAACGCATACGCGATTACACTTCGCGACTGGCGCGGGCGTTGAAAGTGGTGGGATTGATGAATGTGCAGTATGCGATTCAGCGCGATACGGTTTATGTGTTGGAAGTGAATCCGCGAGCCTCGCGGACGATTCCTTATGTGAGCAAGGCGACGGGCGTGCCGCTGGCGAAAGTTGCGGCACGTTTGATGACGGGGCGGAAATTGCGGGATTTGCATTTGCCGTACGTCGAGACGAACGGGATTAAGGAATTGGCGGTGCGGAATTTCTATGCGGTGAAGTCTCCGGTGTTTCCATTCAACAAGTTTCGCGGCGTGGATACGATTTTGGGGCCGGAGATGCGTTCGACGGGCGAAGTGATGGGGATTTCTTCTACTTTTGGGCTAGCGTTTGCGAAGGCGCAGTTGGCGGCCGGGCAGAGGTTGCCGCAGCAGGGGACTGTGTTTCTGAGCGTGAACGATCATGACAAGCGGCACGTGGCGTTTGTGGTGCAGGATTTGCTGGCGGCGGGGTTGAAGGTGGTGGCGACGCGGGGGACGGCGGCGGCATTGGCGAGCGCGGGGATTGAAGTGGAGTCTGTGTACAAGGTGAATGAGGGTCGGCCAAATATTGTGGACTTGATCAAGACGGCGAAAGTGGATTTGGTGATTAATACGCCACTGGGGCGGGAATCTTTTTACGACGAGAAATCAATCCGGCGGGCGGCGATTCGTTACAACATTCCTTGCATTACTACTCTTTCGGCCGCCAGCGCGGCGGCGCGGGGGATGCGGGCGATGGCGGGACATGGTGCGGACGTGGCGGCTTTGCAGGATTTGCATCGCAGGACTTCGGCGGCTTCGGCGCCCGCGGAGAAGTAGCAGCAGCGTGTTTCCTCTTGGAAGCTCTCGCGTTTGATATAAAATGACTCGCATGAAACTTCACGGGATTTTTGCACCGCTTATTACGCCATTTGACGCGGATGGCAACGTTGCGCTGGGGGAAGTGCGCGACAACGTTGCGCTTTATAACAAGACGAAACTGGCGGGGTACGTGCCGAACGGCTCGACCAGCGAATCGGTTTTGCTGCGGTGGGAAGAGGTTTACAAAGTTTGGGAAGCGGTGCGCGATGCGGCGGCGCCCGAAAAAATTCTGATTACCGGGACCGGCGCGGAATCAACCGCCGAGACGATCGAGCATACGAATCGCGCGGCGAAGATCGGTTACGCTGTGGCTTTGGTGCGCACGCCTAGTTTTTACAAGCCATCCATTGACGACCACATGCTGGCCGAGCACTACTTGCGCGTGGCGGATGCCGCGCGGATTCCGGTGATGGTGTATTCGGTGCCGGTGTTCACGCACGTCACGGTAGGAGCTTCGCTGATCGAGCGCGTGGCACATCATCCGAACATTATTGGCATGAAGGATAGTTCCGGCGATATGCAGGGCATTGCCGCGATCATCGCCGCGGCGCCCAAAGAATTTCAGACGCTCACAGGGGCTGCTTCGAGTCTTTACGAAGCGTTGCAATTGGGCGCGGTGGGCGCGATTCTGGGGCTGGCGGACGTGTTCCCGGATTTGTGCGCGGAGATTTACGAAGCGGCTGGGGCGGGGGATCGCGCGAAGGCTCAGACGCTGGCGCAGAAACTGGTGGTTCCTTCGAAAATGCTGCTGATGGATTACGGCATTGCCGGGCTGAAATATGCCATGGAGCGCCTAGGGTTCTACGGTGGGTTGCCGCGGCTGCCACTGCTCGGGGTGAGCGACGCGGGCAAGGTGGAAATCGAGGCGATGTTGGCGAATCTTCTCTCCCAGCCAGCGCATCATTTGTAGCAGCGATGTGCGGTCGCATGGGGCGCGCTGGGAGGACGTCATTCACAGGATATGCGCGAAGGCACGCTATTTGTGCGTAGTTTGGCGGCCAAATTGGCAGTGTAGTCTGCGCTCTCGCGGCTGTCCGGTCGAAATCTCCGCTGTTTGCGTTCGTGATTGTGCGTCGCTCGGCGATTGCTGCTTGCCAGGGCGGCGTGTATCATGAACCCCTCGATGGAGTCTCATTGTCTTTCCTTCCGCGATATACCGCAGACATCTAAATTGTTTTCGACATTTTTGGAGGATTTTCGGCGCGTCGGGAAGTATTACGGGCATGCACCTTCGATTGGTGGAGTCGCGGCGGCGGCCAAGGAAGTGAAGATTGATCCTGTGGTGCGCGCTGGCGTGGTGGAAGTGCTGCGCGAGCAAAATTTGAAGTTTGGCGGGGCGGCGACGTTGGATGCGGCGATTGCGCGGAACTTGGAGCGGCTCGGGAATGGCGCGGTCGCAATTGTTACGGGGCAGCAGGTGGGGCTATTTACCGGGCCGGCTTACAGTTTGTACAAAGCGATTACGGCGGCGGCTTGCGCGGAGGAACTTTCGCGGCGCGGAGTGGATGCCGTGCCGGTTTTTTGGCTGGCAACGGAAGATCACGACCTGGCAGAAATCAATCATGCGGCCTGGACTACGCGCACGGGCTTGGCCGAATTTATTTTGCCGGGAAATGCAGCGGAAGAAGGGCGCCGCGTGGGGGAAATTGCGCTGGGTGAGGCGATCACTGCTTCCGTAGTGACAGCGATGGACACGCTGGAAGGGCCTTACGCCGCGGAAGTGGCGCGGGCGTTGCGGGAGTCTTACACGCCGGGAGACACATACGGCTCGGCATTTGGAAAGTTGATGACGCGGCTGGTGGCGGGGCGGGGAATTATTTTTCTGGACCCGCTGGATTCGCGGCTGCACCATTTTGCGAGTGGGATTTACCGGCGGGCGATTGATGATGCCGATACGCTGGGCGATGAGTTGCTGGGGCGGTCAAAAGAGCTGGAACGCTCAGGATTTCACGCGCAGGTGAAGGTGACGCGCGAATCCACGCTGCTTTTTTACAATGTGGATGGGGTGCGGCAACCTTTGCGGCGGCGTGGCGAGAAATTTCACGCGGGGGCTGCGGCGTTTTCGCTTGCCGAACTGCAAGCGGCGATTGCGGCGACGCCGGAGGCTTTTACGCCGAACGTATTGCTGCGTCCGGTGGTGCAGGACACTTTGTTGCCTACTGCTGCTTATGTTGGCGGGCCGGCGGAAATTGCTTATATGGCGCAGTCGCAGGTGGTTTACAAACATTTGCTGGGGCGGATGCCGGCGATTTTGCCGCGGGCCAGTTTTACTTTGGTAGAGCCGCCGATTGCGCGTTTGCTGAAAAAATATGGATTAGATTTTCGCGATGTGATGCGCGGACGGCAGCATTTGCGTGGACGAATGGAGATGAAATCGCTGCCACGGGCTTTGGCCGGGCGTTTTGCGGCGGATGAGAAGGCGCTGCGGAGATTATTGGCGGCCTATCGCAAACCGCTTGCGCATTTGGACCGGACTTTAACTGGGGCGCGGGATTCGACTGAGCGGAAGGTGCTGCACCAGTTTTTGAAATTGAAGGGGAAGGCGGGGCGGGCTGAGAATTTTCGGACTGGGATTTTGGACCGGCACGAGCGGATTCTGGTGGACGCGCTTTATCCGCATCGTGGATTGCAGGAGCGGACGCTTTCGTGTTTGCCGGCGCTGGCTGCTTATGGGCCGGAATTGTTGGATGATCTGGCTGGGGTGTCGCTGATCAGCGGGCCCGATGTTGAGACGGTTGCTGGTGCGGTTGGTGACGCGGCGGCGAAAGCGCAGCCTTGTTCGCATCAGCACCATGTTTTGTTTATGTGAGTTGGTTGGGTGTTGAACTGCAAGACCTGTACTTCAGCGGCTGAAGCCGCATTCGCGCAGTTATGTGTAGGTCGTGACTGAAGCCACGACCTACAAAGACTCCGACACACCTGAAAGACTCGACTGTTCCACGGAAAACAGACCCCTCGCTGCGTCCCGCAGTCGCGGGACGGGAAAGAAAAAGCGCGGGACTTCGTTCGGGATGACACGTGATTATTTATTTCGGAGAGCTTGACGGCGGGGCAGAAGCCACGACCTTCCATGCGACGCTGAAGCGCCGCCCATCCGCGAAACGAAAATAAGAAGGGCACGGCATGCCGTGCCCCTACGGGTCCGAGTTGTGTAATCGGGTCGCGTAAGACCGACCAGCCGGATCGTTTCTATGGCGCGAGGAAGAGTTGTTTTAGTTGGTCGAGGTCGGCGTATGCGGTGTCTGAGACTGCTGTGAAGGTGAAATTGTTTTGCTGCCAGGATATCCAGCGATAGCCCTGTAGTTCACCTGAAGCGTTCTGCGAATCTCCTGGCTGCGCCTTTTCTACGAAGACATTTACGATGTGTTTGCGGCGGCCGTATACCAGGGCGGCCGCGGTACGGCTGTCAATCACGTCGAGGCGGCCGCCTAGCAGCGGGAATCCATCGTTTGCAAAATCGCGGACTGGCGGCGCGAAATCTATTTTGCCGTCGAACCAGGGTTTTACGGTGTGCTGGTCGGTAGAGATTACGTCTTCCAGGTGGCCGGGCTGCAGCGAGCGGAGATGGGCGTCAACGATAACGGCGGCCATGGCCTGCTGTTGCGAGTAGCGATTCAGCCTTTCCATGAACTCCGTGCCGAGGAACACGGCGAGGATTAGCGAGGCCGCGATGGCGAGCCAGCGCCACGACTTTTCCACCGAAGTCTTTGGATCTTTCACGTAGGGCACGTCAGGCGATACGGCCGCTGCCGGCAAACTGGTTTGCAATTTTCTGCGCAGGGTTTCGGGGGCGCGCGCGTAGAGTTGCGCTCCGGCGAGCGCGGCGCGAAGTTTTTCTTCGGCTGCAAGGCGCGTTTCGCAATCGGGGCAGGATTCGAGGTGGCGTTCGAATTCTGCGGAGCTCATGACGTCGAGTTCGCCATCGAAATAGGCGTGCAGGCGGGTTTGGGTCAGATCACAGGTCACGGATGGCTCCTTTCTGCACAGGCTCGGTCAATAGAGTTCTTAGCTGCTGGCGGGCGCGAGCGAGCGCGGACATCACGGTGCCGATGGGGCGCGTGGTGATGGCGGCGATTTCTTTGTAGGAGCAGCCTTCGAGTTCGCGCAGGACGATAATTTCGCGGAAATGCGCGGGCAGGTCTTCGAGAGCGCGTTGCAGGCGCTCGCGATCGTCGGTGGCCATGGCCAGCGATTCCGGATTTTCAGGTTTGGGCGGCATGGTTTGTTCGTCGAACTCCGTCATTTCCTCGGCTACGTGATTCTGCTGCAGCCAGGTGAAGCAGCAATTGCGGACAATCTGCAGAAGCCAGGCGCGCGCGTTGCCGGACTGAAAAGCGCCGAAGGAGCGGTAGGCGCGCAGAAAGGCTTCCTGCGTGACGTCTTCGGCTTGCGCGCGGCCGCGCAAAATCCAACGCGCCAAATTGTAGGCGGCGTCGCGATGAGGAATGATGTCCGCCTCAAAGCGCGCCCGGTCTGCCTGCTCTAACACGTCCCGCCCTTTTACAGCTCCACATAGAGGTAACTGCGATGCGGGTGAGTTTATTCCCGCCGGGCGCAAAATTCTTGAAAAACATTGCTGGCTTGATCCCGAGAATAAAACCGGGGGTGGTGCGGTCTTGCACAGTGAACACGTCCACAGGTGGCGCGTTGCTCGTTGGCTCGCAGCGGGCGCGCGCCACTCTTAAGAGCTGGGCGGTGAGGCAGTTACGGCGCTCGGGTGTCTGGTGAGAGCGACCAAGGAGGCGGCAAATGTCGCAAAGCAAGAAGGATGAAATTTTGCACGACCATAATCACGATGGAATTGACCGGCGCGGTTTTCTGAAATGCATGGCTTGGGCGGGGACCGGGGCTTTGTGCGTGATGCAGGGCGGGGTGCTGAAGTCTTACAGCATGAGCCGCATGAATGAATGGAACGCGGCGAAGATGGGCGGCGAGTTGAGTTTTGCGCAGATCAGCGACAGCCACATGGGTTTCAACAAGCCGGCCAATCCAGACGTGGCCGCAACGCTGAAGGCTGCGGTGGACAAGATCAATGCACTGTCTGCACAGCCGGAATTTTTGTTGCATACCGGCGATATCAGTCATCTGGCGAAACCCGACGAATTCGACACGGTGGATCAGATTTTGAAGGGTGCGGTGGCGAAGGATGTGTTTTTCGTGCCGGGCGAGCACGACGTGATTGGCGACGACGGGCAGCAGTACCGGGATCGTTACGGGAAGGGAACGAAGGGCGCGGGCTGGTACAGCTTCGATAAGAAGGGCGTACATTTTATTGGATTGGTGAACGTAGTGAATTTGAAGGCGGGCGGCCTGGGGAACTTGGGCGGCGACCAGCTGGATTGGCTGGCGGCGGACGTCAAGCCATTGAAATCGAGCACGCCGATTGTAGTGTTCGCGCACATTCCTTTGTGGTCGGTGTACCCGGAATGGGGATGGGGAACGGACGATAGCGCGCAGGCTTTGAGTTATCTGCGGAAATTTGGGTCGGTGTCGGTTTTGAACGGGCACATTCACCAGATCATGCAGAAGGTGGAGGGAAATGTGACGTTCCACACGGCGATGTCCACTGCGTTTCCGCAGCCGCAGCCGGGGAAGGCGGATTCGCCGGGGCCGATGAAAGTGCCGGCGGAACAGTTGCGGAGTGTGTTGGGGATTACGGATGTGAATTTTGTGCGAGGGCAGCATGCTTTGGCGATTGTGGATTCGCAGTTGGGATGAATTTGACGCGAAGGCGCGTGGCGCAGGGTTTATTTCAAATTGATTGTGCGAGGAGAAAGATATGAGAGGGAAAGTTGCAAGGATTGGTTTGGCGGCGCTGGTGATTGCTTTGGCGGCGATGCTGACGACGAGGGGGCGGGTTGGCGATGTGGGCGCGCAGGAAAAGGCGCCGGCGGGAGCCGTGGTGAAGATTGATAATTTCAGTTTTGCGCCAGCGGCGGTGACTGTGCCGGTGGGGACGACCGTGACTTGGACCAATCGCGACGATATTCCGCACACGGTGGTCAGCACGGACGACGTGTTCAAATCGAAGGCGCTGGATACGGACGATAAGTTCTCGTTCGTGTTCAGCAGGCCGGGAACTTATTCGTACTTCTGTTCGCTTCATCCGAAGATGACCGGGCAGATCATCGTGCAGTAGAGGGAGACTGCGATGCATCCGTTTGATTTGCGGCAAATGATGATGGAAAAGCACGCGCAGCATGTAGTGCTGATCCATTTTCCGATTGCGCTGTTCATTGCTGGAGTGGGGCTGGACTTTGTGGCGCAGTGGACGAAGCGCCCGGCGCTGGGATTCGCGGCTTATGTGAACTTGTTGCTGGCGGCGCTGATGGTGGTGCCGGCGGTGGCGACGGGATTAGTGGCGTGGCAGTGGGCGTTGGAGGGGCATCGCATCAAGGGGATTTTACTTTTGCATATGGTGTTTGCGTTGGCTGCGGCGGCGACGATTTGGATTGTGTGGTGGATACATTTTCGCGCGCGGCGTGGCGGCGGAATGAAGCTGCCGAATTACCGATTGGTTTTGGAGTTTGTGGGCGTGGCGTTGCTGGCGATTGCCGGGCATCTGGGTGGATTTCTTACTGGAGTGAACATGTAGAGCGGTGATAGCGATTAGCGCGCCGTTCCACAGAGTCGTCTTGACGCATCAACCTTACAGACTCAGCACAGGCAGGATGGCCCGCCTGCGGCGGGCAGGCCCGTGCTACCAATCCTTCCGGCGTTCCGCGTGCTTGGCTCTCGTGCTAAAATGCCGCGTTCAATAAGTTCGAATCTTGCGGAGGTATTCATGAAGATTACGCCTGGCAAACAGAAGGGGATGAAGGAGGTGGCGGATGCGCGCGGCGTGATCGCTGCGGCGGCGATGGACCAGCGCGGCTCGTTGAAGAGCGCGATTGCGAAAGAGAAGGGGATTGATAAGAAGGATGTGCCGGCGCAGATGCTGGAAGAGTTCAAGACGATTGTGACGCGAGTGCTGACGCCGCATGCGAGCGCGATTCTGCTGGATCCGGAGTACGGGTTGCCTGCCGCCAGGGCGCGCTCGTCGAACGCCGGGCTGCTGCTGGCGTATGAGAATAGCGGCTACGACAATACGCGTCCGGGGCGCTTGCCGGATTTGCTGGATATATGGTCGGTGCGGCGGCTGGTGGGAGCGGGAGCGGATTGCATCAAGATTTTGCTGTACTACACGCCGTTTGATCCACCCGAGGTGAACGACATCAAGCACGCATGGGTGGAGAGGATTGGCGGGGAATGCATTGCGTCTGATGTGCCGTTCTTTCTGGAATTTGTGGGCTACGTGGAGAATGGCGACGAGAAGGGGATTCAGTACGCGAAGCAGAAACCGGAGGTGGTGCGCAAGAGCATGGAGGAATTTTCCAAGCCGCAGTATGGAGTGGACGTGCTGAAGGTGGAAGTGCCGGTGAATATGGCTTTTGTGGCCGGGTCGAAAGCGTGCAAGGGTGAATCGGCGTACACGCGCGATCAGGCTAAGGAACATTTTCGGCGCGCTGCTGCGGCCGCGAAGAAACCGTTCATTTATCTTTCGGCCGGTGTGAACAATGATGTGTTTGCGGAGACGCTGGAACTTGCGGCGGAATCAGGCGTGGAGTTTTCGGGAGTGTTGTGCGGGCGGGCTACTTGGAAGGACGGGATTCCGATTTACGCCAAGCAAGGTGGGAAGGCACTCGAGGATTGGCTGGGCGATCAGGGCGTGAAGAATATTAATAATGTGAATTCGAAGCTTACAGCGGCGAAGCCTTGGTTCAGTTTTTACGGCGCCACCTCCGCCGCGGCGCTGGGAGACTAGGCTCGCGCGGCGTGGCGGTGCTGATGATGCACGCCCCAGGTTGCGGGCTGTGCGAGGCGAACGAGCTGCGGGAGCGTGGTCAGCTGTTTGCGAGCGCTTGATATTGCTCGGACGTTAGAGGAACTACCGACAGTCTGCCTTGTCGGACCAGGGGCGAGCCGGCGAACAGCTTATTGGCTTTGATTTCGGCGAGGGAGACTGGATGCGCTAGGGGTTTTCCCGTCGCGATCTTCACACGGGGATTCTTGCGATCGGACGCGTTCACGGATTCTACTGTAGCCGTGCCTACCGCGCTTCTAACTTCGCCGGTCTCGTAGATGATCAGCTTTGCGCCGGGCTGCATTTCGCCGAGATTTTTTACCGCGGCGGGATTGGTCACGCCGTCCCAGACGGTGGCCTTGTCGCGCTGGAGATTCGCAAAGGAATATTCGGACGGTTCGGTTTTCAGTAGATAGGCAGAAGGCATTCCAGTCACTCCTTCGTTTTGCGGCGTCGATTTTACACCGCTCGGTGGTTCGCGCGCATTCCCGAGTCGGCGGCGGGCTGTTGGCGAGTTTGGCGGAATCGCTTGGGCGGCGCTTGACTCCTCCGAACCACGCGCGACAATGGCGGTACCCCTTCAGTATCACCTTTTGATAACGGCTGACTCCTCTCCTCAGTCTGTGGCCTCACGCGCGAATGGCGCGGTCCACTTTTTTGCTGCGATCACACTTCGGGCATTTCATTTATAGAGGGGGGAATCAATGAAAGTTACTGGAACAATTGATATTGGAAAAGAACCGAAGATTTCAAACGTGCTGCTGGTGGAAGACAGCCCGAGAGATGTGCGACTGACGCAAGAAGCTTTCCGCGCGGCTAATCCATCGGTTTATTTGCAGGTGGCCAACGACGGCGTGGAAGCTTTGATATTCCAGCGAAACCAGGGAACTCAGGAGCACGCGCCCCGCCCGGACATGGTCTTGTTGGACCTGAATATGCCCAGAATGGTTGGGCGGCAGGTGCTGGCGGAGATCAAGAAGGATGACAAGCTGAGGACTATCCCCACGGTTATCCTGACGACTTCCGAGGCGGACGTGGACGTTTCCAAAAGCTATCAGCTGCAGGCGAATTGCTACCTGACCAAGCCGGTACAACTGGATGCGTTCGAGGATTTGGTGAAGAGCATCAACGAATTCTGGCTGACCACCGTGAAATTACCGCAGAAGCGCAACATCGCATGAGCAAAGTATTGCTGCAGACTTTTCGCGCACATTAATCCCAGCTCGACGTTCAGTCCGGATTCAGCCGTGCCAGCTGCCGTTTCGGGGATTGCAATTGATGCGCGAAAGCTGTGGGAGAACACCGGTGGCTACCGAGGTGCTGTGGGTCGAGGATAGTTCCGGAGATGTGCGGCTGACGCGCGAAGCGTTCCGTGAAGCCGATGCTTCGATTCACGTGCACGTGGCCTGCGACGGCGTGGAGGCCATGGCCTTTCTGCGCCGCGAGGGAATCTACGCTGACGCGCCGCGGCCTTGCCTGATCCTGCTAGACCTGAATCTGCCGAAGATGGGTGGGCTTGAGGTGCTGTCGCAGATCAAGAAAGGCCTGGATCTGCAGGCGATTCCGGTGGTGAGACTGACGACTTCGGAGAGGCAGGCGGACGTGACGAAATGCTACGAGCTGAAAGCCAATTGCTATCTGAACAAGCCGGTGCAATGGGATGGGTTCAGCACGATTATTGCGAGCCTGAATCGTTTTTGGGCGCCGGCGATTACCGCCCAGCTGCCGACGCAGCGGGTTTGAGGGCGAGCGCGGCGGCCACGCGAGAAGCAGATCTCTTTGCGCGTGCCGCGCGCTAAATCGCAGCACGCAACGGAAAGCACGGAACGTTGTACCAGAAGCCCTATCCTCCGAGTCAGGCGCGCATGACACTGCCATTAGGGAGTTCCTGTCTTGCTCAAGGGCCGGCTCGCGGACGGCGCCGGCGCGGTGATCGTGGGTGACGCTTCGATTATCTCGAACTTAGAGACCAGCGCATTAATCAACTCAACGGTGCCATCCTGGAAAATGTCGTTATGATCTTTGATCAGCGTGGAGAGAACGCGCATCACATAATACGGCGTGTTGTTCCAGGAAACAGGCACTCTCGGTTTCTGGCAATTCGCGTGCGCGACGGCCGATCCGCTCTCGGCCAGCGTTATGATCCGGAAGCATCTGGGCTTGCCGGATACTACGGCATGGAAATAGGGCGACTGGTCGTTCGAACAGGCTGGCTGTGTCTGCGGGTTTTGGTCGACAACTTCGTGCGTCTCCATTTCAGGAACGTTACCGTCATTGTGGCGGAGGTAGTAGGTCTGTCCGCGGCTGCCCAGTTCACCCAACTCGCATGCATCGTCGTCATATTTGCGGAACGATTTCCAGGGGATGGAGAGAGTCTGAGCGAGAGGCATTACTTTTCCCATGGCCCAATCGCCAGTCGAGGTGATGGAAATCATAGAGATACTCGGAAGGAGAGAGGGGAGCATGCCAGTTGATCACCGTCGGTACCAGCACTGGGCGGTCCGCAAAGGTTGGAACGCTTGAAAGCCTCGATGTTTGCCTTTGTTCCGAAGGAATCGTTCGCGGGATTCAGGAAGACCACCAGATCAGCGGCAGGCTGGAAATTAATCGTTTTCAGTTGCTCTCCTTGCGGATTGCGCCGATTCGACGCGACCACGCAGGATTCCGCTTGCGACTGGCGTTCCAGAAGCATGGTGAGCATGGGCTGGCTAATGGCATGTTCCAGGACGCGCGCGCCAAAGGAGTGGCCGATAATTATAAAGCGTGATTTCTGGTCCATGGCCTGCTGGGGATCGTTGGGGGCGGCGGCTTCCAATATACATTGCTTGTTTCGGTTCGGAAACAATGGAGCGCCCTTGGTTTCAAACATAAGGCGCGAGACGACTTCGGTCATAGAAAGGCCGCCGACAAGTCTGGCGGAATCTCCGCGATTCCAATAGGACGTAAAGAAATCTCCTGGGACTGCTTGACCTCTCCAGGAAATGAAAATGCCGAGGACCACGGGCGGGGTATTGCGATCCTTGGTGGATCCACGAAAGCTCAAGCGCTGGAGAATTTGCTTGAGGCCCAAAAGATTTTTATTGCGTTCACGTAATCGGATGCGTTGTTGTGCCATCCGTGGATGATCGCGACTACGACCAATTCCGTGGTTAGAATGGCGGCTTTTTCCTTGGCGGTGCGGATCGTTATTATTGCCGTTTCCAGCTGCGATTGTTTCGTTGGCGATGGTTTTGCGTCATTGGGGTTCAAGTCGCCGATGGACCAGAGCTCACCCATATCATCGAATTCGATGTAGGAGAGATAGAAATGCTGCGGCTTGAGGCCTGTGCTGCCAGCAGTAATGCAGGCTTCGCTCGGTGCGGCGCAGGTTGTCGCACTGAAATCGGGGTCGATTTCAGGAGGCCGCTGCTTAACGAGCTCCTTCTTCGAAAGAGCCTCGCCACCGCGGCGGTAGGCGCGATTGGGGACACAGCCGCTCACGAGGGTGGCGGCGCAGAGGCCGACGCAGAGGAGAATCCGCCGGCTTTGATGCGTGGTACGGCGAATTTTGCGCAACGTGACGAGGCTCATGGAAAAATCTCCAGGGAATTGAGAGTTCGAGCGTTGTTAAAATACTGCGTGTATACGTAAATAGCCAGGTAACAGTGGCGAGTATGAGTTCGGGAGCCGGGCGATTCCCGGCTTAGAAATTGGCGACAAAAATGGACTATTGGTTGAGGGCCGCTGCGGATTCGGACGAGGCCTGCGGCTCTACCGTAAACGCGGGGACCATGCGGATGGATTCGCCGACGGGAAAAAACAGCGACGATTGCGGATTGAATTCGATTATCAGGCTGACAGCTGCATCCGGAAGGACTTGAAAGAAGCCGCCGGAAATATGGTCTGACGAAATTTGAAATTGCGATGAAAGGCTGTCCAGCACGAGCGGCCGGATTCCACCATCGGCGGTTATCACACAGTTGAAACCCGCGCTCCCGCAGGCGTTTTCCTCTGGCACAGACTCGTCCGTCGCCGGCTGATTGGATGAAAGGCGCAGGCGGATTTGGCGGTACGCGTCAGTGGGCACGGCGACGTCAGCGAACGTGTTCTGATTCTGATGGGACGATTCTGAGTTGTGTGCGAGCAGGTCGAGTTGTTGGGGTTGCGTTGCGAGCTGCGGAGCCAATTCCCGCCAGTCGGGCGAATCGTCGTCGGGGATGGCGCTGGCAGTAGCTTCGATGCCGCGCAGCGTCACGAAAACATGCTCGATGTTTGCGGGCGTTGATGCTGGCGTTGATTGCGCATCAGGCGTGGGGGACGGGGTTACGCGGAGGCGCACGGTGCCAGTAGCGCTGTTCAACGGGCAGTTTGGGGTGTTGTTGCTGGCGGAAATCGAGCCGCCGGGGTTGGAGACGAATTCAAAGCAATAGTTGCTGCAGCCGACTAAGCTCAGGCAGAAAAGTGGCGCGGCGAGGAGACAGGTGCGGGAGGCTCGGTTCGCCCACTGGAAAGAATGGCTGCGCTGCATGGAAGCGCCTCGATAGGCGGATTATGTGCGCGGGCATTGGCGCAGTCAAGTCGCCAAACTGAGGCGCGGCCATGCATGCGGTGCGATCCGCTGCAAGGGGGAGAGTTCGCGCGCTGGTGCGTTGCGTTGGGGAGAATCGCTTAGGACTTGGCTTTCGTCGAGGATTTTGACTTGGGTTTCGACTTGGCGGAACTGTTGAAGGCGACGGCTTGGCGAACGAGCGCCTGGAAAGCGGACTGGTTGACTTCTTCGCCTTCGTGGATGTCTATCGCGCGGCGTACGTTTCCTTCGAGACTGGAGTTGAAGAGATGGGCGGGATCCTTCAGCGACGCGCCCTTGGCGAAGGTGAGCTTCACCGCATTCTTGTAGGTCTCGCCAGTGCAGATGATGCCGTCGTGCGACCAAACCGGAATCGCCCACTTCCACTCCTCGACGACGCCTGGATCTGCTGCCTTGATGAGCTTGCGCATTCGGCTTAGCGTTTTCCCGCGCCAGTCTGCGAGTTCGGCGATTCTTTTCGAAATGAGTTCCGACGCCGACTGGCCTTCGCTCGCGTTTGATTTTTTCATGTTCTCATCCTAGAAGTTCCCGAGTCCTTACGCTGCCCTGCCGTTTGTAGCTGGAATGAGGATGCCGATGATGCGGCTTGGCGGGCGCAGCGCCCACGATGCCACAGTAAGACCGGCAATCAAGAGCGGCGCGATTACGTGAAAGCCGTAAGCGCCGTAAACGCCGACTGCAACACACGACGCGGCTGCGCCTGTCAAGTCGAAGAATATGCCGGCATACGCCCATTCCTTTAGCCGCGGAAAGCGCGGCACGAGTATGGCAATGGCCCCAAGCACTTTCCAAAACCCGATGATGGCAAAGAAGTACATTGGATAGCCGAGCTGGGGCACTACGCCGTGAGGGTTGGCCTTAAATTGTGCTATCTGCGTAATGCCCCCGCTCATAAAAAATGCTACGAGTACGGTGGTCGTCCAATAAGCAATGTTTTTCGCTTTCATGGTTAGGCAAACCTCCTGGGCTCGACTCTCCTTGGTCGAACGCTCGTCAGCCCATTGCTCCTCAGTCTAATCCTCCGATAACGCGCTCCATGTTGCCGATGAACTTCGTCCAGCCGTAGGTCGCGCCTTTGTAGGCGGCGTCTTGTTCGGAGCGGAAGCCGGTTTGCTCCATGCGGAGATGCGTGCCGGCCTTGGTCGGCGTCAAGGTCCATGTGACAACGCTCATCGTGCCCATGGTGCCCCAGCTATAAGAGAGCCGCGAATTCGGTTCGATCACCTGGACTTCACTGTCTATGACCCCGTCCCAGCCCGGCACAGGCGTCGAGCGGAAGCTGAAGCGGTGGCCGACGACCGGCTGGAAATCGTTCTTCATCAGCCACGCTTCGATCAACGGGCCTTGTGTGAGCGCGCGCCAGACCTTTTCGGGCGGATGGGGCATTTCGCGTTCGATGACGAGGGTACGTGAAGCGGCGGGTTCGTTCATTGGTCCATCCTTTTAAGAAGAGATTCGAGGCGATCGAAACGGTCGTGCCAGAAAGCGGCGTAGATGCCCATCCAGTCGAGCATGGGTTTCAGGGCTTGAGGTTGGGCGCTGTAATGGGTCTCGCGGCCGTCGCGGCGGTCGCGCACTAGCCGGGCGTTCTTCAGAATCCCTAAGTGCTTGGAGACTGCAGGCTGCGACACGCCGGCGCGAACTGTGAGAGCGCGGACGTTCTGTTCGCCATCGCGGGCGAGGTGCTCGAAGATGGCACGACGGGTGGGGTCGGCGAGCGCCGCGAAAACGTGATTGGTTGCGACTTGTGCGACCTGGGCTTGCATGCCGGGAATCATAACCATACGGTTATGGGTTGTCAAGAGCAATTTTGTGAAAGCTGTGCGTTATTTTGCTGGTTGCGCTGGCGGATGCGGCGACGGCGCCCTTTTATGAGTGTTTGCGGAAGTGTGCGCTTTCCGCTAAAATGGGTGATTCAGCATGTGCGCGCGTGGCGCCCTGAGGCGTTGCCCGCACATCGACTCGTAGGGCACCCGGACACCCAGAGGGAATGGCGGAAGAAAACCACAGCAGTACACTAGCCTTCGACGCCGCCGACGAGTACCGCCCGGAAGCACCACCGCCTCCCGAAATTCCCGCGTGGAAAGACGGGAGCATCCGCATCGGGATACACACGTCCATTGCAGGTGATATCAGCTCGTCGCTCGAGATCGCGCACGGCTTGGGCGCGAACGCTGTGCAGATTTTTTCGTCGAGTCCGCGCATGTGGAATCGCGGAGGGATGCGGATTGCGGAGGCTGAAGCTGCTCGTTTCCGCGCGCGTCGCAAAGAACTAGGGCTTGGGCCGCTGGTGATTCATGATAATTACCTGATTAACCTGGCTTCGCCGAATCCGGTGTTGCGTACGAGATCGGTGCAGGCTTTTCATCAGGAGCTAGTGCGCGCGATCGCTTTGGGCGCGGATTATCTGGTGGCGCATCCCGGTAGCGGGCGCGAGAGCACTCCTTTGGCGGCTGTTGCGGCGATTGCGCAGGGATTGAAGCAAGCGGCGCGCGGGCTGAAGCTCGGCGACCTGAAAATTCTGCTGGAAAATACCGCGGGGCAGGGAACTTCGATCGGGTCGCGGTTTGAAGAACTGCGCGCGATTCTGGATTCTTCGCCGGATCTGCCGCTGGGAATTTGCATAGATACGGCGCACACGTTTGCGGCGGGCTGGGATCTGCGCACGGCGGAAGGGCTCGAAAACACTTTACAGGCGCTGGATCGGACTGTGGGCCTGGACCGCGTGTACGTGGTGCACGTGAACGATTCGAAGACGCATGTGGGCTCGCGCGTGGATCGGCACGAGCATATTGGGAAGGGCAAGATTGGGCTGGAAGCTTTTGGGCGGATTTTGAATCATCCGCTGCTTGCGGCGCGCGCGTTTATTCTTGAGACGCCGATTGATGCGCCGGGAGATGATCGCCGTAACGTTGCGGCGCTGTGGAAACTGCTGGGGCGCGTGGTGACGGCTACGGGCGAGGGTATGAAGCCGCGGCCGCATCGCAGCAAGGCGGTCGCGAATAAGGCCAAGCCGGCGAAAGCGGGAAAATCGCGGGGCGCGAAAACGACTTCGAAAACGAAAAAGAAAGCAAAATCGAAATCACGCACGCGAGGGAAGTGAACTTGGCCGATTCCGACCACAAACATGCAAATTATGATCCCGCGCAAATCGAAGCAAAGTGGCAGAAAGTGTGGGAAGAGCAACAAGCCTTCAACGCTGTAGATAACGACGCCTCACGCCCGAAATATTACCTGCTCGAGATGCTCCCTTATCCTTCCGGCACCATGCACATGGGACACATGCGCAACTACACCATCGGCGATGCGGTGGCTCGCTACAAACGCATGCGCGGATTCAATGTACTACACCCGATGGGCTGGGACGCGTTCGGATTGCCAGCGGAAAACGCGGCGATCAAGAACGGCACGCATCCGCGGGAATGGACTAAGGGCAACATCGCGGAATTTCGTTTGGTGATGCGGCGGTTCGGATTCAGTTACGACTGGCGGCGGGAAATCTCCACGTGCGAACCGGAATATTACCGCTGGAACCAGTGGTTTTTCCTGCGCTTGTACGAGAAGGGCATCGCGTACCGGAAAAAGAGCAAAGTGAACTGGTGTCCGGAATGCTGCACGGTGCTGGCGAACGAGCAGGTGATTGACGGCTACTGTTGGCGGCACGAGACGACGCTGGTGGAAGTGCGCGAGTTGGAGCAGTGGTTCTTCCGGATCACACAATATTCGGATGAACTGCTGAAGGACATGAAGCTGCTGGAGGACGGCTGGCCGGAGCGCGTGCTGGCGATGCAGCGGAATTGGATCGGCAAATCGCAGGGCGCGCGGGTGAAATTTGCGGTGGCGCAGATGGAGGGCGTGGCGCTGGAAGTTTTCACCACACGCATTGATACGATTTATGGCGCTTCTGCGCTGGTGATTTCCGCTGGGCATCCGAAGCTCGACGAACTTCTTACGGGAGTTCCGGGGCAGGGCGCGATGAACGCGCAACTGAAGGCGATGCGGCAGAAGAGTTCGCGCGCTGCGGATATTGCGTTGGCGGAAAAGGAGGGATTTTTCACCGGGCGTTTCGCGGTGAATCCATTTTCGGGCGCACAGCTTCCGATATGGGTGGCGAATTTCGTGCTGGCGGAATATGGGACTGGCGCGGTGATGTGCGTTCCGGCGCACGACGAGCGCGATTACGAGTTCGCGGAAAAATATCATTTGCCGGTGAAGATTGTGGTGCAGCCCAAGACTGGCGTGCCGCTGCGTCTGGACCGCATGAGCGAAGCTTTCACTGAGTACGGACGCGTGGTTGATTCCGGGCCGTATGACGGCCTTGCTACCGAGCAGGCGCAAGAAAAAATGATCGCTGACGCACAGGCGAAAGGATTTGGCGCGGGCGAGACTACTTACCGGCTGAAAGATTGGGGCGTTTCGCGGCAACGTTATTGGGGCACGCCGATTCCGATCGTCTACTGCGATAAAGATGGAATTGTGCCGGTGCCGGACGATCAGTTGCCGGTGCGTCTGCCGGAAGATGTGACGCTTACGGGGCAGGGGCAGTCTCCCTTGGCCGGTTCGCCGGAATTCGTTGACACCACTTGTCCGAAGTGCGGTGGCCCAGCGCGGCGCGAGACGGATACGATGGATACGTTCGTTGATTCTTCCTGGTATTTCTATCGTTACACCGATCCGCACAACAGCACGGCGCCATTCGATAAGGAAAAAGTGCGCTACTGGTTTCCGATCGACCAGTACGTGGGCGGGATCACGCACGCGATCTTGCATCTGCTGTATTCGCGATTTTTCTGCAAGGTGATGCGCGACATTGGACTGGTGAATCACAACGAGCCGATCACGCGGCTCTTTACGCAGGGGATGGTGCAGAAGGGCGGCGTGGCCATGTCTAAATCGCGCGGCAATGTGGTGGGCGCGATTGAAATGGCCGAAAAATATGGCTGCGATACGGGGCGGTTATACACGCTGTTTGCGGCGCCTCCGGAAAAGGACCTGGAGTGGAGCGAGGAGGCGATTGAAGGTTCGGCGCGATTTCTGAAAAAGCTCTACAGACTGGTGACGGACCACGCCGACAGGCTGCGCGGGATTCAAAGCGATTTTACGCAGCAGACAGATTTGAGCAATGCGACGCCGAAAGAGAAGCTGTTGGTACGCAAGGCGCATCAGACGCTGAAGCGCATCACGAATGATTTTGAGGTGCGGTGGCACTTCAATACTTCGGTTTCACTACTGATGACGCTGGTGAATGAGATTCATGCACAAGAGCCACTGGACGCCGAACTGAGTCCAATGATTTTGAAGCGCGTGTTGGAAGCGCTGGTGCTGATGCTTTCGCCGATGGCACCGCACATCGCGGAGGAGTTGTGGCAGATGCTGGGGCATTCGACCAGCTTGGCGCGGGAGCAGTGGCCGCAGTATCGAGACGATCTGGCGCGGGAGGAGCAGTTCGAGGTGATCATCCAGATCAACGGACGTCTGCGCGGGAAGATTCTGGTGGAAGACGATCTGAGCGAAGAGGAGACTTTGAATCGCGCGGTGACTGACCCGCGCATTGCAGTGCTGATTGCCGGCAAGGAAATACTTAAAACCATTGTGGTGCCCCGAAAGCTTGTAAATATTGTTTTGCGATAGCACGAACTCAAGGAACTTATGACTGCCAAAACCGGAACTGCAGTGCAGCAGCAGGCCGGAGGGACGTTGAGCACGCGACAGGGAATTGTGGTGCTGGATTTCGGCGGGCAGTACACGCAGCTGATCGCGCGACGGATTCGCGAGCAACAGGTGTTCTCCGCAGTTTTGCCTTGCACCGCGAAACTGGAGGAAATCCGCGCGCTGGAACCTGTGGGGATCGTTTTGTCCGGCGGGCCTAGTTCCGTGTATGACAAGGACGCGCCGGTGTGCGATCCCAACGTGCTGCAGCTGGGCGTGCCAGTCCTGGGCATCTGCTACGGTATGCAGTGGCTGACCTATTCACTAGGTGGTAAAGTCGCGCCGGCTGCGCGGCGCGAGTATGGACCGGCGCAATTGGACTTGGCCGGCGCTTCTAAGTTATTCACTGACATTCCCGACCACCTGAAAATCTGGAACAGCCATGGCGACCATGTCATTGAAGTACCGGCGGGTTTCGCTATCACTGGACGGACCGACAACGCCATCGCGGCGGTAGAGCACCTGGAAAAGCGGATTTATGGCGTGGAATTTCATCCCGAAGTAAATCACACCGACCGCGGCAGGGAGATCCTGCGGAATTTCATTTTCGCGATTTGCGGCGCGAAGAAAAACTGGAATCGCGCGGGGTTCATCGCAGCGACCGTGGATGCGATTCGCAAACAGGCGGAGGGAGCGCGCGCGATCTGTGCGCTTAGCGGAGGAGTGGATTCGGCGGTGGCTGCGGCGCTGGTGCATCGCGCGATGGGCGACCGGCTGATTAACGTGTTTGTGGACACGGGGCTGCTGCGCGGCAACGAATATCGCGAGACGCTGGAGCTGTTGCGGGATCGCATGGGATTCACGGTGATCGGCGTCGATGCTTCGGAGCGATTTCTGGGCAAGCTGGCGGGCGTGACCGACCCGGAGCAGAAGCGGAAAATCATCGGCAACGAATTTATTTCCGTGTTCGTCGAAGAACAGCGGAAGTTGCTGGCGAATACCTCCGGCCTGCCCGTGAAAATTCTGGTGCAGGGCACGCTTTATCCGGACGTGATCGAATCCGTTTCGGTAAAGGGGCCGTCGGCGGTGATCAAATCGCATCACAACGTTGGCGGGCTACCGGCGGACATGCCGTTCGGATTGATCGAACCGTTGCGCGATCTATTTAAAGACGAAGTCCGCCAGATTGGCCGCGAATTGGGCCTGCCCGAGGAAATTCTGGTGAAGCATCCGTTCCCTGGGCCGGGTCTGGCCGTGCGTCTGCTGGGAGCCATCACGCGCGAGAAATTGGAAACGTTGCGCGCCGCCGATGCAGTGGTGGTGGAAGAGATCCGGCGGGCGGGGTTATACGAAAAAGTATGGCAGGCGTTTGCGGTGCTGCTGCCGGTGCAGAGCGTGGGGGTGATGGGGGACGGCCGCACGTACGGATACACCATCGCTGTGCGCGTCGTGGACTCACTGGACGCGATGACTGCTGATTGGACCAGACTACCGCGTGAAGTACTCGAACGGATTTCGGTGCGCGTCGTGAACGAAGTACCCGGCGTGAACCGGGTTGTTTACGACATCAGCTCGAAACCGCCGAGCACCATCGAGTGGGAATAGAGCCAGGCGCCGCTAAAGAAATCCGGACAGCAGATTCTTAGCGGTTAGCCATTTTTTGGGCCATGTACATCAGCAAGCGGCGATCGCCTTCGTCAATACGACCAAGCAAGCGACGAAAGCGTCCGAGGGCCCGGGCGTCTTTTCCACGGCTTCCCCACGCGATATCGTCCGCCGACTTCCGCTTGGGAAGATTCGGCAGCACGGGCGGTTCTTCGCCGTCGTAGAAGAGCTGGTAGAGCGGGACTTCCATAGCCCGCGCCAACTTTTCCAGAGTTTCGATCGCCGGAACGGTGTGGCCGTTTTCGACGCGCGAAATGTAACAGCGGAGGAGCCCAGTGCGCTTCTCGATGTCGCCTTGGGAGAGCTTCTTTGTTTCACGGAGCAGACGGATGCGTTCTCCAATTATCATGTGCGGTATTGTCACATGATAAGCTATCTCTCGCAACAAGCTAATTTCGAGGAACCCGTAAAATTACGGGTGTAACCAGAATCGCGTGCCTAACGTCCCAAAGAACATGGCAGCCACTGCTTCGGCGCTATCGCTCGCGGTGAGTCGGCGAGAGAAAGGCGAAGAAGAAAGGCAACTGGTCCAGCGGGCCCAGAGCGGCGAAGAGGCTGCTTTCGAGGAGCTGATCCGGAGGCACCAGCAACGTGTATTCGGGCTGGTGAGCGGGATTTTGCGCCGCCGCGAAGACGTGGAAGATGTGGTACAGCAGGTATTTCTGAAGGTATTCGTTTCGCTAAAGCGATTTGACCAGCGCGCCGCCTTTTCGACCTGGCTGTATAAGATATCGGTGAACGAATGCTGGGATTATCTGCGCAAGAAGAAGGTGCGCCCGCTGGTGTACGAGGCGGATCTTTCGGAGGAACAAGTTTCACGGCTGGATGGAGTGGTATCGGCCGACCAGCCGGCGAGCTCAAGCGACCGCGCGGAGGCGCGCGATTTGCTGGAGCGCATGATGGAGAAATTGCCGGAGCAGGACCGGGAGTTGCTGGTGCTGAAGGAAGTGGAAGGATTTTCGGTGCAGGAGCTGGCAGAAATTCTCAACCTCAACGTGAATACTGTGAAGGTGCGACTGTTCAGGGCTCGTGCTCGTTTGATGGACGTGTATCGGCGTCGCCTCCATTCCAAGCCAGAGCAGCAGGTAGAAGGTAAGGAAGGATAAGGACAATGAGCATGAATTCAGAAAACAGGAACGAGGAAAACAATTATGTTGCTTGTCCGCAGTACGAAGCTGCACTGGAAGATCAGCTGCAGGGCGCGCTGCGCGGGCCGGAAGCGGTGAACCTTGCCGGACATTTAGCGACTTGCGCGGGATGCCGCGGAGCGCTGGAGGACGCGGCCGTCAGCGCTCGTTTGCTGGCGATTGCGGAGCCTGCGCCCGATCCTGGTGCGGGTTTCAGCCGGATCGTGATGGCGCGGATCCGCCAGGAACTGCAGACGAACGAGGGCAAATCCATTTGGAGTCCGTTCGTGGCGGTGGCGTGGCGCTTTGCGGCTACGGCGGCTTTCGCGCTGGTGCTGCTGGTTTCCTTTGATTTGGGACGCCACAGCCAGTGGGTGGCGGATCAGCCCATCGTGGCGGAAAACCGCGTCCCGGAGATTGCTCCGGAGCGGCCATCGCTGCCGGCGAGTCGTGACGACGTGATATTGATGATGGCGGATACGAGCCATGGAAAGCAATAAAACACGGCGCGAGGCGGCACTACTGGTGCTGGTGGTGTTCTTGCTGGGCGCGCTACTCGGCGGCCTGGGAAATCACCTGTGGGGCGAACGCGTGTGGGGCCGGCAAAATCCGCCGGGCTGGCCGACGCGCGACCAGCTCGTCAACAATCTAACCCGCGAACTACAGCTCACTGCCGACCAGCAGCAGCAACTGGGCGCGATCGTGGACGACACGCGAGCGAAAATCCACGCAGCGTACGCACCGGCGGATGCGCAGCGTGAGGAACTCCGCCAGCAGGGCCGGGCACGGGTGCGCTCGATTCTGACGCCGGAGCAGTTGCCGAAGTTCGAAGCGTTCATGCAACACGTGGATGAACAGCGCAAGAAGGACGAGGCGGCGAATCCGAAGCACTGAACGATTTACACGCTCTTTTCGCGCGCTATTTTCTGGCTTCGTGCGCCTTCTGCGCGGCTGTTCCCCCGTCCGGGAGGCACGATGAGATCCCTCTTTGTGGTCTTTTTTTTCGTTTTTTCCCTGTTCGCGGTTAATCCGGCGGCGCTGGCTAACCCGCAGTCTGCCTGCGGGCAGAGCGATGCGCATTTCGACATCAAGAAGGACAACGGCGAGCACGTGGGGCAGGCGGTGGCGGGCAAGGCGCTGGTGTACGTTATTCAGGATGAAGATCATCCCGATTGCATCAAGTGTGATGTGACGACGAGGGTGGGACTGGATGGTTCTTGGATCGGCGCGAACAACGGAGATTCCTATTTTTTCTTTTCGGTTGACCCGGGCGAGCATCATCTGTGCGCAAACCGGCAGCCGGAGCTTGGCGTTTCCACAAAGCCGATTGCGCTGCTGGGTTTTACGGCGGAAGCGGGGAAGAGTTACTACTTCAGGGTGCACGCGATTTATGGCGCGGACCGCGGCGCTAGTTATTCGGATTTTGCGCCGGTGGATTGGGACGAGGCGCAGTACCTGATTTCGATTTCAGAGTACGCGAATTCGCGCGCAAAGAAGTAGACTTGGCCGTCAGCGCGAGCGTGTCGCGGGCGGTGCGGATGCTGGTTCGCTGTTCTTGCGTGAGCCGACTAGAACGGAATATCTTCGTCGGAAATTTCTGGACCGTGGCTTGAGTGTTCATCTCCTGCCGGACCGCCTTCCAAATCTGGATCCGCGGAACGGCCTCCGCCTGCGAAACCGCCACTGTGCGATGAGGCGCCCGCAGTGGTTCCGGCTGCGGCGCCATCGGCGCGGCCGCCGAGCATGCGGAAATTGTTGGCCACGATATCGTAGCTGGTGCGCTTCTGGCCTTCTTTATCCTGCCATTCGCGCGTTTGGATGCGGCCTTCGACGTAAACGAGGGATCCCTTCTTCAGATACTGCTGGGCAATTTCCGCCTGCTTGCCCCAGACGGTGATCTTGTGCCATTCGGTGCGTTTCTGGCGCTCACCGTTCTTGTCTTTGTATGTTTCGTCCGTCGCCAGCGAAAAATTGGCGACGGCTTGGCCGCCACCGGTAAAGCGGGTCTCCGGATCGCGCCCGAGGCGCCCAACGAGAATCACTTTGTTGACTGACATTCGGTTTCCTGCCTGTAATGAGAGGATATCCCTGAAGTGCTGAGTATAGCTGATGTGCGGCAGTCCGGCGAGAAATACCGCGGAGCGCAACGGCGGCGGGTGGGCGAACTCTGCTAGAATCGCGCCGCTGCTTCGACGCTGTCAGGAGGTTATTCGATGGCACAGACCCAGAATTTTCAGAATCACGCGAAGCTGGTGCCCGCATTTCATTTTTTTGTTTTGCCCGTGTTGTTGTTTAACGTTGGCTGGGCCATTTTTCGCGTAGCGCGCGCGCCTTCGGGCGGATCGGTGGAAAACTTGGTGGTAGCGTTGGCGCTACTTCTGGCGGCGCTGTACGGGCGGATGTTCGCGCTCGCCGTGCAGGACCGTTTGATCCGGCTGGAGATGCAACTGCGGTTGCAAGGGGTGCTGCCGGTGAATCTGCGGCCGCGGATTCCGGAATTCACAGTGAACCAGTTGGTGGCGTTGCGCTTTGCCAGCGATGCGGAATTGCCGGGGTTGGCGGGGAAGGTGTTGGTTGAGAATTTGCAGGATCGGAAGACGATCAAGCGGATGATACAGAATTGGCAGCCTGACAATCTACGCGCATAGCGATCCTATTCCAATACAGCTACGGTTGAACTGACTGGTGAAGATATCGGCGATTTTCGCGGGGTGGCATATAGGGGACGGCAATTACCCGCCCGTGAAAAAGGACGAGCTCGTCAACTTATCGTTCGAGCTTGCGCCTGGCCGGGTTGCTCGCGTCTCTGCGAGTGAACCAGAAAGCATGATCCAAACAGAGGGCGCCGAGTACCAATTCTGCGCAAAGGTACTAAAGATTTATGACGAGCTGACGGTCGTGGAGGCCGAGGGCTTCAGATTTCATATCTGCTGGTTCCCACAGAAACCAAAACATCTCGAAGAGGGTGACAAAATTTGGGGAATTGGAGTCCTGTCGCTCGATTGCTATCTGTGGGTCGAATTTATGCATCGGTACGCAGATGCTCCTGATCTTCTCTATCAACTCAGGATAACGGGTATTTACGAGTTTCCGGAGCAAAAGCAGGCCGCGTCCATGGCACATAGTGAAGCAGCCGATTGGTTAGCGAATTCTGACAGCGAAGGCGTCAGCGCGGAACCTATTCCAAAAACCTTCAAATCGCGTCGTACCAAAAACCGAAGAATTTAGTGTTAAGCGGTCATTCGCCGAAACGCACTAGCGCCACCAGCACCTTAGCTTCCTAGTGTGGCGCGGAGGAGCGCGCCGGACTGGCGGTGGCGCCGATTTCTCTTAGTTTGGCTTGGGCGCGACGGGCTTCGTCGGAGCTGGGGAAGCGGCGCTCGACTTCGCGGAGGTCTTTGGTGCCGGTGGCCTTCATGCCGAGTTCAAGTTCAGCGAAACCTTTCTTCAGGAGCGCTGCACCGAGTTTGTAGCTTTGGGGATAATTCGCGAGAACGAGATTATATTGGGCGACGGCGTCTTTGAAGTCTCCTTGCGCGTAGGAAATTTCGCCGAGATAGAACTGCGCGTTCGAGGCCAGGTCAGTGGAAGGGAATTTCAGAACGTAGTCACCGAATTCTTGACGCGCCAAGTCATATTTCCCCGTGGTGAAATCCCGCAGGGCGTTCTGATACAAGTTGTCGGAAGAAGCGCCCGGCAGGGAAGCTGGGCCGCCGCCACCAGATGTGGGTGCGCCCGCGCCGCCCGCTGAAGGAGGTGCGCCCGGTCCGCCGGCGCCGCCCGCAGCGGCACCGCTGGGCGCGATACCGCCGGCCAACCGCCCGTCAATACTTTGCAGCGTGTTTTGCATGTCGTTGATTTGCGCCGCGACTTTTCCGACGCGCGCCTGCACGTCTTGCAGATTATCGGAGAGGCCCTGGGTCTGCGTGGACATGGTGTCAATCTTGGAAGAGCTGTTGGCCGTCGCTTCCTGGACATTTTTCTGCAGCGTGGCCATTTGCTGATTGAGCGCGCTCACCGAATCTTGTGATTGCTGTATCAGCGTGCGCAGAGACGCATTGTTCGCGTCAATGGTGCTGCGCATGGCCTGCTGGCCTTGCAACAGCTGCGAAACGTCCTCCTGCAGCTGGATGATTTCCTTGGAAACGGCGCCGGTGGGCCGGGGATTCAACATCGAGCCCAAAACCACGCCAACAATTAATGCCGCCACCGCGAGCACTGCCGATCGTGCGCGCATGCTAGCCTCCTGGACTGAATTCAACCGAGTGAAAAGAACTGGAAGCGGCGGCAGCAAACGCCATCGCCGCTGAATTTCGTGATTCGGGGGGCGGGCTCGGTGCGCGTCATTATTACTAACCACGAATGACTTGCCGAACGATGCTGTCGCGCCCGCCCCCGCATGATCGTAAAACTTACATCAGTCGATTACTGCGCCGCTACGAAGTGCGCGCGGCGGTTCTGCTGCCAACATTCTTCGGTGTGCTCGGTGCAGAAGGGACGTTCCTTGCCCCAGCTGACGGTGTCCATGCGATTGGCACCGATGCCCAGCGAAATCAGATAATTCTTGGCCGCTTGCGCGCGCCTTTCGCCCAAGCCGATATTGTATTCGGTGGAACCGCGCTCATCGCAATGGCCTTCTATGGTGACGCGCACTTGCGGATAGGAACGCAAGAATTCGGCGGTCTTGGCGAGAGCGTCGCGCGCATCGGCGCGAATGTCGGCCTTATTGAAATCAAAGTAAGCGTCTTTCACGTTCTGCTCGAAAAGTTCGCTCATGCTTTGATTGGTGGAGGGAGCAACTCCAGGAGCGCCTGCGCTGACCGTCACGCGCGTGGTAGCCGTGGCCGTGCCGCCTGGACCGGTGGCAGTGATGGTGTAGGTTGCGGAGCTGGTGGGGTTCACCGGCGTCGAGCCTTGCACCGCAACTTTGCCAACGCCCGGTTCGATATCGGCGTCGGTGGCGTCGGTGGAAGTCCACGAAAGAGTTGTGGAGTCGCCGCTGTTGATGGTCGAAGGAGACGCGGAGAGCGTCACCGTCGGCTGCGCCGCTGGTGCGGGCGCGGCATGCGTCGGCGGCGCGGTGGCCACCTGTTTTTTACAACCGCCAACGAATGCAAAAACCGTAGCCACTCCCAGCAAGAGCGTGAATTTCCGAATAGTACCCGCCTGCATAAATTTCCTCCTTCCGCGATTTCCGGGTTTCCTTGCGGAAACTGCCGGGATATTTAGTGCTGTTGCCCTTTCTTAGTGCTGTGCTACCGGGCCTCAAAAAATTCGTTGCGCTGTTGACCTGGACAAAACCACACGAGGCGCACGCGCGACTCCAACACGCCCATTCGCTAAATCTATTTCGGTGACCAGTTGGGTGATTCGTTCTGGCCCTCGAACGTTAATTGCCGCGGCCGGCTACCATCCGCCAACATGGACCAGATGTGCTTCGTGCCGGTGCGCGAGGACTCAAAAACGATGTGGCGTCCGTCGGGCGCCCAGCTCGGTCGTTCGTTGCGGCCTTGGTCGCGCGTCAGTTCCACGAGCTGCCGATTCACAATGTCCATGATATAGATATCGAAATTACCGCTCGGGCGTCGCCAGCTAAATGCGAGCAATTGTCCATTTGGTGACCATGAGGGGTCCACGACGTAGCCCATGTCCGGCATGTCGAGTTTTTGCACGTCGGTGCCGTCGGAATTCGCGAGGTAGAGCACCGGCTCGCCGCCGCGATCGCTGACGAAAACGATTTGCTTGCCGGTTTTCGGATTCCACGCGGGAGAAGTGCTGACTCCGGCTGCGAAAGTGATGCGTTTCAAACCGCCGCCGTTCGCATCGGTCAAATAGATTTCCGGATCGCCGTTCTGGCTGGACATGAAGGCAATCTGGTTGCCGTCCGGGGACCATGCCGGAGAACTATTCGATCCGACGTAGCGCGGAAACGAAATGAGCCGATCTGATACCGTGGAAAACAGGCAAATTTCCGGCCTGGTGATGCCGCGGAAGGGAACGTAGCAAGTGAAAGCGATGCGATCGGCGCCGGGCGCCCAGCGCGGCGTGAGCGAGATGGATTTCAGGTGCGTCAGTTGGTGTTGATTCTGGCCGTCGTAGTCCATGGCCCAGATTTCTTTGTTGCCACTGCGCGTGCTGACGTAGGCGATTTGGGTTTGCGCGATTCCGAGTGAGCCGCCGCTGAGCAGCGCGACGATGTCGTCGGCGAACTGGTGAGCGAGCTTGCGCGCGCCGGCGTCGCTTGCTGGGCCGCGATAAATTTTTTGAAGCGCGATGGGCGCTTGCGGATTGTGGACGTCGGACAGGTATCCCGAGGCCGCGAGGTTGGCCGCATCACCGGACAGATTCCCGTAGGCCAGCATGTACACATTGGCAGGGGCTGCCGCCCACTGCGCGAATTGTACTTCGCTAGGCTGGCTGGGCATTTGCGCGGGATAGAAGCTGGGGCTGACGAGTTCCAGCACGCCGCAGTATTCCAAGTCTGACCAGAGCACATCGTGAAAAGTTTTTTCGAGCGCGGGAGGAATGGGTTGGCGCAGGGCGAATTCCGGCACGCCGACGCGCGCTTTGCTGACGCCGAGGCCAGTGCCGGTCTTGAACCAATCCTGGGCTGAGGCGTTGCCAGCGCAGAGGAGCAGCGCCGCCATAAATAGTATTGCGATGATTGCTAGTTTTCTTGTCATATTCGTTTTGTAGGGCGCCAGCTTGCCGCCGTTTGGTTCACGGCTGCGTGTGCGATGCTTGCGCTCTCTCACCTTTTGAAATCAAACCAAAATTCGACGCTTACTTTCGAGCCGGAATATGCGGGCGGCAACTGCTGCATGGGGCTGGCGTCGCGAATGGCGCGCACTGCCGAAGAATCCACCGAAGGGTTGCCGCTGGATTTAGTGACTTGAATGTTGGTAACCGTGCCGTCGCGCAGAATGTCGAACGTGGCGACGACGCGCGGCGCAAACTGCACGCTGGGATCCACCGTGGATTGCAGCCAGGTGCTGCTGACCTTGCGTTGCACGGCTTCGACGTACCAGGAAAAGCGCGCGCCGAAATTTCCGGCGCCGGGGCCTTCGAATCCCATGCCGGCCTGGGTGCTGGCGCCGGCGCCCATCGCGAAGGAACTGTAAGGGACTGTGGGAGTGCCACCGCCCCCGTAGGGAATTGCGTTGGGCGGAGGAGGGGCGGGATTCTCCAAGATTTTCGAAGGGCGCGTGACGTACTTTGGCAGTTTGTTCTTCTCGAATTTCGGAATTGGTGTGACGTCCGGTGGAGGGTCGATCTTGGGTTGCGGTTCGGTTTTGTACAGACCCTTGGATTCGTCCACGACGCGGCTGGGAGTTTCCACTTCCGGGCGCGGCATGGGAACCGCGGGCAAGCTTCCGACGACGCCGACGGTCACTGCGCCGCCCGGCCCGCCCCACGAATCGCCTTGATGACTGTAGATTGCCGAGCCAATGAAGAGCACCACGAGTCCAGCGTGCAACACGAGCGAAGCCGACAGTGGGCCGGTTAAGTTGTCTGAGCGCGGATTTGCGGCGATTGCTGCCATGTCATTGTTGAATTTGCGAACGCTCGCTGAGCGGCTGGGTGACCACGCTGATATTTTGTATGCCGGATTGGCGTAGCGCGTCCACTACGGTGGCCCAGCTGCCGAAAGGCACGGTCTCGTCGCAGCGGACGTACACGGCTTGATGCGCCGGGTCTTTCATCTGCGAAAGCAATTGCGAGCCGAGGTCGTGGATGTTCACGGGCTTGTCGTTCAGATAGACGCGCTGGGCTTTGTCAATGGTGATGACCATGCGCACCTGAGTGAGTTCTTTCACGGTTTTGGTTTTGGGGACGTCCACTTCGATGCCGGACTGCAGAATCGGCGCGGTGATCATGAAAATGATCAGCAGGACGAGGACGACGTCAATGAACGGAACCATGTTGATTTCCGAAAGTGACGTCCCGGTTTCGCGTTGTATCTGCGGCATGGTTTTCTTTTTACCCGAACACGTGAATCGTTAGCTACAGCAGGAGCCGTTACGAGCTGTAAATCGTTTCAATTTTTGCGACGAATTCCGCCGCGAAACTATCCATGCGCGCACCGATACCGCGAATGCCGCCGAGATAATAGTTGTAGGCGATCACCGCGGGTATGGCTGCAAACAAACCCGCTGCTGTAGTGATCAGCGCCTCGGCAATTCCGGGCGCTACCGCGCGCAAACTTGCCGAGCCGGCATCGCCGAGTCCAGCGAAGGCGTCCATCACGCCCCATACCGTGCCGAACAGTCCGATAAACGGCGAGACGGACCCGGTCGTCGCGAGCCAGGACATCCATTTTTCCAGCTTGCGCACTTCGTCGCCCGCCGCGACTTGCATTTGCACGCCGACGGCGTTGGCATTCCTAACGCGAGGCGCACTGACCGTGGCTGTGGCGCCTTCCACAACGCCCGGAGCGACCGGACGCCGCTCGCGCGTGCCGAGTTGCGCTTCCAGTTCGCGATATCCCGCCTGATACACGTGCACCAGCGGAGTTCCACCGGCGCCCATTCGCAGCGTGGCCGGGTCAGGAAGACCGCGGCCCGCGCGGAACATCTCCAGAAATTTCTTGGTTTGTGATTCGATTTGCCCGAGAGTCCGGGATTTTTGAAAGATGATAGCCCACGAGAAAACAGAGAGGACTAATAGGATACACAGTACTACGCGCGCCACCCAGCCCGTTTGTGTGATCAACGTTTCGAGCTGGCTGGAAAAAACTAACTGCGCCAGAACAGAAATTGTTTTCCCCCAGGAAAAAGTTTTTAAAACTGGCCCGCAAACACCGTAGCACACGCACAGGGAAGGGTCAAACGAATCAACAACCTACAGGAAATACCCGATGTGCTTCACGACACAGAGATTTGGGAGTCGTGCGATTCATTTGGTTGATAACTGGTGAGGTGTGGAGGCGCGGCGACGCGTGGACGAATGGGTTAGTTACTTAACCACACAGGTAGTCCCGAGAATTGCAAATCGCTGGGAAGCAAAGTATGCTCCGCTTTCTTCTCGCGACAGAGGGATGGCGGCATGGCTGGCCCAGGCAGCGCATTGATCGATTACATACCCCGTCGCAATGATTGCGGCGCTGCTCGCCTCCTCGCGTGGCAGGCAGCATTACTCTGCGGGTTGATTTTGGTTTTGTCCCAGCCGGCGCGTTCCCAGGATTCGATGCGTGTCGGCGTCGGCCTGGGCGAATATTACTCCTATTCCGTACCGACCCCCGTGCAAGTTCACCTTCCGGCGGTATCCGTTGCGCGGTCCATCGAGCTTGAATTCGTGGTGCGCTCTGGTAGCGACCGCGGGCGGCGCGACATACTGCGCACGGATCGTTTTGTGAAACGCGTGCAAGTAAACGCGGGTCAAGCCTTAGACATTGAAGTGCCGATACTGATTCCGCAGGCAGCTTGGAGCGCACTGGACGTGACCGCGTTCGGCCCGGAGGGCCAGCTCATCGAAAAAAGCGGCAGAGAGCTGCAAGATTTCACACCGCTTACCAACGGCCAATATCTTGCGGCGATTTACTGCCTGGACCAAGCGACCTGCCAAAATGTGCAGGCGCAGGTGGCCTTCGGCGGGAGCAGCGCTGAAAACGCCGAAAAGAACAAGTATCTTCGTCTGGCCACTTTCAGGGAAGCGCGGACGGACTGGTGGGCGTATCGCGCCGCGAGCTGCGTGGTGCTCGCGGGTCCGATTGCGAAATTCTCGCACGGCGAACGCGACGCGCTGGAAGCGTACTTGCGCAGTGGCGGAGTTCTAGCGCTGCTGGAAGACCAGGTGGCGGACGAGGATTTTCTAGCGGCCTACCGGAACGGTATTTTGGATTCCGCTCCGATCAAGGTGGGCCGCGGAAGACTTATCCGCCTGCGGAGCGCTGGAAGCAAAATAGCAATCCCAGATGTTGCACACCGAACGTTTGCGCGATTTGGGCTGGAGGTGTCGCCGTCCGGGGAACAATCGATGGGGGACGTGCTGCTGCAACGCACCGGTGTGTGGTTCAAGTTCCCGCGACTGCGCTGGCTGATTGCGTGGCTGGCCACTTATTTGCTGATTGTCGGGCCAATCAACTTCGCGATTTTGCGGTGGCTGAAGAAACTGGAGTGGGGTTGGACGACGATGTGCGTACTCGCGGTGCTGTTCGCGGCGGGTTTCTATTTGTCGGCCGCGGCGCGGCGGCCGAAAAATTACACCTTGGATAACGCAACAATATATTGGATGGACGGGCGGAGCCCGGTGGCGCTGGAAGACGTGGGTGTGCGCGTTTCCGCACCGGGGCGCGGCGACGTGCGGTTGGCGATGAATGATGGCGTGGTGGTGCTACCCAGCACGTTGCGGTCCGCGGACGAGCCCGAAGTGGAAGTCGGTGCGGACATGTTGAATAAGGCGCGCATGGTGCAAGGTTGGAACATCGAGATGGGGTTGCCCATCGTGGTACAGATGCCGATGCTGCGTTGGTCCTCCGAGGATTTGAGCTTCCAGGGATTTCACAGATTTGCCGGCACCGTGCATTGGGCATCCCAGACGAAACTGCGAAACGACACGGGAATGGCGTTTCGTCAGGCGATGCTTTTTGATTTTTCCGCGAACAGACAATATCTGCTTCCGGCGCTCGTGCCGGGGCAGGAGATTGATTTGGCAGAAATGAAATTCGGCGATATTTGGACCCCAGACCGACAGCCCAACCGCGAGTTTCTGCGTCCCTTCTATTACACCAACGCGGATAACAGCACACCTTTTTCCGTGGCGGAGGTGCCGTACGGCGGCTTTCAGATTTTGAACACGGGGCAGATGTTTGCGGGCGTTGCGAACGACCCTGTTCCCGGTGCTGATCTGGAGCCAGCGGCGGTACAGCGTTCCGCAACGGCGTTGACATTGGTTTACCTGGGCGACAGATGATCGAAGTCAGCCAAATTCAAAAACGATATGGCGGCTCGCGGGCCCTGGATGGGTTCAGCCTGCATGTTGAAAAAGGCGAGCTGTTCGGGCTGGTGGGTCCGAATGGGGCGGGCAAGACTACCTTAATTAAGATTTTGTCCACGTTGATTCGCGCGGACTCGGGTAGCGCGAAGATCGCGGGATTTGATGTGGCGGTCGATCCGCTGGCAGTGAAAAGCGTTGTGGGTTATATGCCGGATCAGCCGGGGCTGTATCAGGACATGCGCGTGCGCGAGTTTCTGGAATTTTTCGCGGATGCATTTCGGATTCCCAGCCAGAGACGGAGCGCAGTCGTGGACCAAGGGCTGGCGGATTCGGGTCTCGCGGCACGGGCCGAAAGTTTCGTCGAAGAGCTTTCGTTCGGCATGAAACAGCGGCTGTTTCTGGCCAAGACACTGCTACATTCTCCCCGAGTCCTGTTGCTGGACGAGCCGGCCACCGGCCTCGATCCACTGGCGCGCGTGGACCTGCGCGATCAGCTGAAGCGCCTGAACCAGCAGGGAATTACGATTTTGCTTTCTTCGCACATTCTGGCGGATTTGCAGGAAATTTGTTCGCGTGTGGCGTTGATTGCCGAGGGAAAAAATCAGCAGGACGCCGCGGGGAACAGCGTGATCGAATTGCGCAGCGCGGATTCGTCGCTGCCGCGTTTGTATGAGGTTGGAGTGTTGCAGGACGGGGAGCGCGCGGCGCAATTCGCCGGCACATTCACCGGAGTCAAGGTTATGGACGTGGAACCGTCGCGGATAGTGGTGGAAATCAGCGGCGAGCCCGCGCAGGCGGCCGAATTTCTGCGCCACCTGGTGACTGGCGGAGTGCAGGTAGTGCGCTTCGATCGTCCGCCGGCCACGCTGGAACAACGCTACCGGGAAGTCTTTGGAGAAAAGCCGCGATGAACCCGATGATCCGCAAAGAGCTGCGCCAGCGCATGAGAGAGAGGCGGGGATGGATTTTGCCATCGCTCTACCTGCTGGCACTTTGCGCCATCATATCGTTCGTCTACTACGAGCAAGCTTCGGAAACGCGTGGCATGCAACAAGGCTGGCAGTTCGGTGTGGAGTTATTTCTGACTCTGGCGTATTCGCAGCTGGCGTTGCTGCTGCTGATGGCGCCGATTTTCAGTGCGGGGGCGTTGACCATCGAAAAGGAGCAGCGCACGCTGCCAGGGCTGCTGACCTCGTTGCTGGGTCCAGTGCAGATCTGGTGGGGGAAATTCGCGGCGTCGCTGATGTTCATTTTGCTGCTGTTGGTGATTGGGATGCCGGTGCTCAGCGCGGTCTTTGCGTTTGGCGGAGTTGGCCCGTGGGAAATCGGCATCGCAGCGCTTACTACCGTGGTGATTCTTGGAACGATCAGTGCGATCAGCTTGTATTGGTCTTCGACGTTCCGGCGCAGCGTGCATGCGACGGCAGTGAGCTACGTCACCGTGGTGTTGATGACGGTGGTGACGCTGATTATTTTCGCGATTGCGATGTCGCGAACGCACGCGGTGGGGGGATGGCATGCGATTCCCGCGATGGTCAAGGCGCCACTGTATTTGAATCCGCTGTTTTTTCTGACTACGGCCTTGGTGCCGAAGAATCAACTTTATCCGGAATGGTTCGAGTGTCTGGGTGCGTTCGTGGCTGTCGCGCTTTTGTGCGCGGGGCTGACGTTGCGCAATTTGCGGCGCAGCGGGGATGTGGCGTAAGCGCTGGGCGGCTGTCTGGCGCGCGGCTTCAGGAGCTAAGGCCCGTCTCTCTGCGCGAGTTTACGGCGGGGCCCTTCACTCCTGGCACTGCCAGGATCTCAGGATGAACTGAAGCCCCGCCATTTCGGTGCATCCATTTGTCAGATGGCTTCTAATCCCCGTTCATTAATCACAAGCCGCTACGCACCAATCACTAATCACCAATTACAATTCACTCGCCACTAATGACTGCTCACCGTTCGCCGCTCAGCGCTGGCTACAACTCAACGCCTCAGGCTACAGCGACGCTCGGGCTGTCGCGGTTCTGTAGGTGTAGGTGATTTGCGCCAGGGATTGGGCGAATTGGATGGCTTGGGCTGTGGTGATTGTTGTTGGGAGCTTGAGCAGGCCGGCGCTGGCGAAATTCGTGATCATGGTGGCGATGCCGGAGTTTGCCTGGGTCCAGTTTACGGTGCCGCTGGTGGCGGCGGTGATGACGTAGGAGTCAATCACGCGCAGCATGGTGCCGGGGGAGAGGAGGATGCCGTTGTTCGTGTTCATGGCGTTGACGAGATCGAGCGAAAACCATTTGAGGTCCTGCGCGTTTGTTTCTGCGGGGACGGTGATGATGTCGTCGGTGATGGCGGCTTGCACGATGGAATTTACCGCGGCGGTTTGCGCGGCCGCGTTTGCGGAGCCATCGGCGTTCGTGGGCGGCAGGGCATCGGCCACTGCGCTGGCGAGGCCGACTACTGCGAGGGCCGTGGGCTGTTGCTGCACAATCTTGGAGACGGAGACGCCGTAGGCTTTGAATTGCGACATGGTCATGCCGAACTGCATGGTGACCAGATTCGAGCGCACGGCGTTGCCGACGAAACATTCCACGGCGGCGTCTGGCGCCGAAGCACAGCTGCCCTGCGCGCGAAGCGGCGGCGCAACTGAGACAAGCAACAGGCACACCCCTGCCAGAACGATATTTTTCAGATTCATTTTCGCAAACTCCTCAGTATGGAATTCGAGCGGCGCGGTTCAACGTGGGCTGGGGCCCGTGGAGAGCGCGCTGGCTAACTGCGTTCCAGCTGATGCCATCATGCGCTCAGGGCTGCGTGGTGCCAACTGTCCGAGTGGACAGATTGAGGCCAGTTCGGCGGGCGCCCGGGCGGCGTTATTAATAGCGGGACGTTATTCGTAGCGTAATGCTTCGACGGGATTTAGGCGCGCGGCTTTGGTCGCGGGCCAGACACCGAAGACCACTCCAATTCCGACGGACACCGTGAATCCCAGAACTACGGCCCACAGCGAGACCACCGCCTTCAACGAGCTTACGGCGGGGATCAAAAGAACGAGGCCGCTTCCGGTCAGGATGCCGATGATACCGCCGGATCCGGTGAGGGTCATGGCTTCGAAGAGAAATTGCCAGGTAATGTCGCGACTGCGCGCCCCGATGGCTTTGCGCACGCCAATTTCGCGAGTGCGCTCGGTGACCGACACCAGCATGATGTTCATCACTCCGATGCCGCCGATCAACAGACCGATCGAGCTGAGCACCACGATCACCAGGGCGACGCCGCCGATAATGTCGTTGAATTGCTGAACTGCGTCGGCGTTGGTTTGGATGGAAAAATCATCCGGCTTATCGTAGGGCACATTTCTGCGGCGGCGCAGGACTTCGCGCGCCTGGTCCACGGCGGTATCGAGTTGGCCGTGATACGCGAAAATTCCCAAGAAGACTTCGAAGCTGCCGGGAAAAATTTTGGTGAAAGTGTGATAGGGCACGACGACGCGGCGGTCTTCATCGTTGGTGCCGATGCCGCCGACCGGTTTTTCAAACACGCCGATGACCGTGAAACTGGAGCCATCCACCAGAACTTCTTTGCCGAGCGCGTCATCCAGTGTGGGGAATAAAGCTTTGGCCACGTCCTCGCCGATGACCACGACGTCTTCGCGGTGGGAATTTTCGGTTTCGGTGAAGAAACGGCCGCGCTTCATGGTCTCGCTGGAATCGACCTCGGGATAATTCGCAAAAGTGCCACGAAATTCGCCGCCCTGCACTTCGTTATTTCGATAGCGGACGTTGTGCGGCTTCTCCCAGTTGTAAATGGCGATGGTCATTTCCTTCACGGCGGGACAAAGCTGCGCGACGGCGTCGCCATCTTCCAGAGTGAGAGGCTTGCGCAGGCGTTCTTCTTTCGGGCGACGTCCGTTGGTGGGGCCCTGGTTGAAGCGCCACGCCCAGGCTGTGTTCACGCCCTGAGCTTCGATCATGTCCTGAATGGTGGTGCGAAAGCCTTCCACCAGGCCTACCACCAGGATGATCAGCATCACGCCGATCATGACGCCGAGCACGGCGAGAAAACTGCGCAGTTTGTGCACGCGAACGGTGTCTATGGCCAATTCGAAATTCTCGCGGAAGTTGCGATGCAGTTCCATGGCTAGGTTTCCGCCCGCAGCGCTTCGATGGGATCCAGACGCGCTGCGCGCATCGCGGGATAGATGCCGAAGAACAGACCGACGCTGGTGGAAAGCAGCAGAGAGACAATGACTGCGAATACGGGCGTGGCGATGGGAATGGATGTAGATGCGCGCACCAGCGCCGCAATGCCCAAAGCGATTGCGATGCCCACGAGTCCGCCGGAGGCCGCGAGCAAGGAGGACTCCACCAAAAATTGCATGATGATGTGCCGGCGGCGCGCGCCCAGCGATTTTCGCAGGCCGATCTCGCGGGTGCGCTCGGTGACGCTGGCGAGCATGATATTCATGATGACGATCCCGCCGACGACCAGAAATACGGATGTGACCCACACGGCCACGCCGAAAATGTTGGCAGTGAGATTGTCCCAAATGTTCATCAGCGATGAAGGTTCGACGATACCGAAATTATCTTCTGCCTCATACGGTACATGGCGGCGCGCCCGCAAAATCATGCGGGCTTCGTCAACGGCCGCGGACATTTCCTGGAGGCTGCGCGCTTCGACGAAAATTTCCACGGAATCCTGGGGCTTGAGCCACTCCTTGCGGTAGGTGCCGAGCGGAATCATCACAAAATTGTCCTGCGTTTGGCCGAGCACGGAGCCTTTGGGTGCGGCGACTCCGACGATTTCGTAACGTCCTTGCCCCGCGCGAATTTCCTGGCCGATGGGATCGATTCCTGCGAGCAGCCTCGCGGCAAGCTCCGGGCCGATGACGCAGACGCCGGAGCGATGGTCTTCGTCAATCGTGCTGAGCAGGCGGCCATTGGCGGCGTCAATGTCGCGAATGGTGGTGTACTCGGGCGTGGCGCCGATGATGCGGACGTCTTCGCTCAGGGTGTTGCCGAAGCGCACGTCACCGGTGGTGTCCTCTTCGCCGGCGATATTTCTGGCCAGTTTCATGGCGTCGCGCAGGGCTTCCATGTCGTCCAGGCGAAGTTGCGGGCGCTTGCGGCCCTTGTTCCACTGTTCGAGATTGGTGGCGATTCCGATGCGATCAATCACGAAGGCGTTCGAGCCTAGGTTGGCGACTTTGTTTGCGACGTAGAGATTCAGGCCGTTGAGAACGGACATCACCGCGATGAGCGTGGTGACTGCCAGCATCACACCCAGTAGCGTGAGGAAGGTGCGGAGCTTGTGGGAGCGCAGAGTGTCCAGCGCGATCCAGAATGTTTCCTGCAACGCGACCAGCGTCTGCCGTGTGCCGGTGCGCGATGAGGAGTTGGTCATCGTTGTTAGTCTGACGCCTTTGTAATGCGATGCGCTATTTGAGACGTTTGTGCGCGTTGCGAGGGTACGCAGACCTGCGGTGCATCGTTCCCGCATGGCAATCGCCCGTCACCGGCTGTCGCGCGCCGTGCTAGACTTTGGATTGAGCCATGGCTAAAACGTTTGACGTCGGAATCGAATCGCTGGGGAGCAACGGGGCTTCCGAAGAGGCTGCGCATCAGGTTGTAGGACGTCCGGCGGGCGCTGGTGGGTTGCTCCCGCTGCCTTTGCGCGGGGGGCGTGACGGCGACGCTGCGGTTACGTCTGCGGCTACGGCGGGGAAGTCGTTCTTCCTGGAAACTTTTGGGTGCCAGATGAATGATCACGACAGCGAGAAAGTGGCTGGAGTGTTGCAAGGGCGCGGGTATCACGCTGTGGAAAGCCCGGCGCAGGCCGACCTGGTCCTCTACAACACCTGCAGCATCCGCGAAAAAGCTGCGCAAAAAGTTTTCGCTCGCCTGGGCGACTGGAAAACTCTGGCGGATGGAAAAATTATCGGCGTGCTGGGGTGCCTGGCGCAGCAGGAAGGCGAAGAGATTTTCGAGCGCGCGCCGTGGGTCAGCCTGGTGTGCGGCTCAGCGAGTTATCGCAAACTGCCAGAGCTCATCGCGCAACTGGAATCGGGCGGTCGGCGCGTCACAGGCCTGGACCTGGATACTGATGAAACTTTTGAGACGGAACTGACGCGCCGCGACAATCTGCTGCGCGCTTACATCACGATTATAGAAGGTTGCGATTACGCGTGTTCCTACTGCGTGGTGCCGCATACGCGCGGGCCGGAGCGCAGCCGCGCGAGCGACGCCGTGCTGGCCGAGGCGCGGCGCCTGGCCGATGCGGGCTACACGGAAATACAGTTGCTCGGCCAGACTGTGAATTCCTATCGTGATCCTTCGCCGCTCGGGTGGAAATTCGTGGACCTGCTGCGCGCGGTGGCGGCGGTGCCGGGAATTCGCCGTGTGCGGTTCACCACTTCGCACCCCAATGATTTTCATCGTTCGATCGTGGATGCGATTGATGAAGTGCCGGAGCTTTGCGACCACGTCCATCTGCCGGTGCAGTCCGGTTCGACGCGAGTGTTGCGCGAAATGCTGCGCACTTACACGCGCGAAGAGTATCTTCAGAAAATCGAGTGGATACGCGCGGCACGCCGGCCGATCAGCATTACGTCCGACATCATCGTGGGATTTCCGGGCGAGACGGAAGCGGACTTTGCGGAGACGCTTTCGCTGCTGGACACCGCAAAGTACGACGCAATTTTCTCGTTCAAATATTCGCCGCGACCCAATACGTCGGCGATGCACATGCCTGACGCGATTCCCGAGGAAGAAAAGTCACGCCGCCTTGCCGTCTTGAACGAACGGCAGCGCGCGATTCAGATCGCGGCTAACGAAAAGCTGGTGGGGCAGTCCTATGAAGTGCTGGTGGACGGCTGCCATCCCGCGCGCACGCAGTGGGGCGGGAGAACTTCCTGCAATCGTTTGATAAATTTTACTTCGCCTCACGTGAATCTTCTGGGAGAATACGTGCAGGTGAAGATTACGCGCGCCGGCCCGAACAGTTTTGCCGGTGAGCACGTCACCTAGTCCCGGGGAGGCCACCATGGAACTCGAAGTAAAGATTCGAGGCTTAATGATGGATCCCGTAACGAACATGCCTGTGGTAGTCCTGAAGGAAACTTCCGGCAGCGGCGTTCTTCCCATATGGGTGGGTGTGTACGAAGCCAATGCGATTGCGCTGGAAATTGAAAAAGTGCAGACGCCGCGGCCGATGACGCACGACTTGCTGAAAAATGTGCTGACCGGGCTGAACGTGCACGTGCAGCGCGTGGTGGTTTCCGATTTGAAGGACGATACTTTTTATGCGCTGATCTGGATGGAGCGCGACGGACAGACGATGTCCATGGATTCGCGGCCCAGTGATGCGTTGGCATTGGCTTTGCGGTTGGATTGCCCGATTTTTGTGGAAGATGAGGTGTTGAAACATTCGCGGATGTCTACCGCCGTCACCGAGAAAAGCTCGAGCGAAGATTTGCGCAAGTGGCTGGAGAATTTGAACGACGAAGACCTCGGCCGCTATAAGATGTAGCCGTGAGCTGGTTACCAAAATTTCTTCTTCTGCTGTTCGCTGCATTCCTCGCGTCGCAATTTGCCTTTGCGCAAATGCCTAATCGCCAGCCGAGTGGTTCGCCCGGGGCTTACCCGGGTGGAACGCCTGGCGGTCCTCCTAATATTCCTGACGCGCCGCCTGCGGCGCCCGAACGAACCCAACGAATTTACGTCACCGATTTTGAGTTGGATTCAGCGGCTGCGGCGGCCGATACGAGTGCGGCACCGGCGGCCGGAGTTTCATCGAAGTCGAACGCATCTGCGGCGCAAGCGCAGCATCTCGTGAAAGTAATGTCGGACAATCTGCTGAAAGATTTCGCGAAGGCGGGATACACCACGAAATTGTTGCGCCGGAGCGATCCGCGCCCGGATGATGGGTTCCTGATTGCGGGTGTGTTCACGCAGGTGGGCGAGGACAACCGCTTGCGCCGCGCTGTGATTGGCTCAGGGCAGGGCGCCGAAACTTTGCAGCTGTACGTGGCGGCGCGGGACTTGGCGCATTTTACGCCGCCGCTATACCAGACGGACGATGCGGCGGAAGCGAGCGGCACGAAGCCCGGAGCGGCGATCGAGATCAACCAGACCGCCGACGCCGTGAAATTTTCCATGTGGGCGGTCGTCACCGATAAGGACATCAAGCAGGCCGCGCAACGCATCAGTGCCGAACTGGTGAAACGCATCAACGCCGCGGTGAAGGCCGAGGACGAGCAGTTGAACCGTTACGCCAAACCGTGACGCCGCAAAGACTCAAAACAATATTGCCGGAAGCTTTCCAAGGCGTTTCAGCAGCGCGATCGCTAGTCCTGCAAACGAATCCTGCATCGCGTGCTGGATCATTCCCGGGCGCAGGCTGTTGCGGTAAATCGCGAGAAGTCCGAACAGTGCTCCATACACTGTGATCGTGACGATCGATTTCACGCCCTGATAGCTGTGCGCAATTCCAAAACAGACGGCCTGCATCATCACGGCCGCGGCATCAGAACCAGAGATTGCACGGAATTGCTTCTGCAGATAGCCGCGAAAAACAAATTCCTCGCAGAAGCCCGCGGTCGCCGACAAAATAAACCACACGATTATTTCCGGGAGGCTGCCGGGCGCTAACATGAATACGGCTTTGGCGGTCTGCGGACTTTTGCCCATCGAAAGTTGTAATCCGACGAGCATGACGATCACTACCGCCCAAAAAAGGAAGGCGATGCCGATGTCGCGCAGCACGTCTACGACTGAGTTCCACTTGCCGCCGATCAGGGCGCGAAAACTTCCGCCCGCTGGCTTCACGCCCAGGAACCAGACGTAAGACACCAGCAGCAGCTCGAGCAAAATCATGAAAAGGTATAGCGAAACTTTGCTTTGGAGATGCATGCCTTCGATGCGCGGGACGGTCGTCCGCCCGTAGTAGGCGTAGCCGAGAATGAACAGCACGAAAACGATGGTGTGCCACAGCGGAGCGATCAGCTTGCGTTCAGGATTGAGCGGCCGATTGGTCTCGACGGAAGTGGTGGCCATTTTTGTGTTGGTGAAAGGATGCCGAGTTCAGAATATCTCAGTGTGGCCGCTTGCAACCCGCGAATTGCTCTGTGCGAATCGAGAAGGTTACGGAACACTTGGTGTTTACGGCGGCGCTTTCTCTGGACGCATGTCGCGTGGCGCCCAGCTACACGAGCGGTTTGGACATGATCACGAAGTGGCAGGGTAATTTGGATTTGATTTCCTCGGGGAAGGGCGCTGTGCCGGTTTCGACATAGCCGAGGCGCTGGTAGAACGGCGGCAGTTCGTGGCGCAGGTTCACGATACGCAAGTCCATCACGCGGCAACCGGCTGCGCGGGCGTGAATTTCTGCTTCATCTATCAGGCGCCGGCCGAGGCCATGATTTTGCCGCGCCGGGTCCACCGCCAGCAGCCCGAAGTATGCTCGCTCACCTTGCAGCTCGATGTAAACGCAGCCGACGAGCCCTGCGGCATCCTCGGCTAGGAGAAAATTGCCCTTGTCGAGCATCGGGCGCAAAATCCCGGGTGTGATGCGGTCGCCCTCGACGAAAAAATTCTCCGCGGCGCGGAACGCGACATTGATTAGCCGCACGATGGCGGCAGCGTCGCGAGGCTCGGCCCATCGAATTTGCAGTTCGTCGCTCAGTGTGATGTCACCAGCACAGACATCTTGTCACCCGGGCGACACCGCGCGCAACGTCATCACGGGGTGCGCTGTCACCGGATTGCGCCAATAATTTCTGCGTGACGCGGTGCCACGGTTGCCAAGCCCTCTGCAGCGGGCACGGCATGCCGTGCCACTATGGATGCGCGACAATTTGGGCGCCCGGTCACACCCGGAGTCTGACCAAATCCGGGCGCTAAGCCATTTTTCCCTTGCAGTGAGGGTGTTTAAGTGGGTACAGTGGGCCTACTCGTGGTAGGATTGGGTGCAAAGGCCGCCATATATGGGCCTATGGTTGCCCGAACGGGGAACGAGGGGCACAGCTTGACTTGCGTCATTGCAGTTGCCAATCAAAAAGGCGGCGTCGGTAAGACCACCACATCCATCAATCTGGCCGCCGCTCTCGCCCTGAAAAAGAAACGCACGCTGCTCGTGGATCTCGATCCGCAATCCAACGCCACCATCGCTTTTTTCGAGCCGTCCGATATTCAGAACTCGATGTACGACGTGTTCGCCGATCATCCGACGGAAATGGCGAAGGTGATCAAGCCGACCAAAGATCCGTTTCTATTTATGGCGCCGGGAATTCTGGCGCTGGCGCGGCTGGAGCAGCAGCTTGCCGGGCAGTTTGATGCGCCGTATAAATTGAAGGACGCGATGACGCCGGTGCTGAAGGATTACGATTTCGTGGTTTTCGATACGCCGCCGGCGCTGGGAATTCTGACGGTGAACGCGCTGGTGGCTTCGACGCACCTGCTGGTGCCGATTCAAGCGGCGTACTTTGCCATTGAGGGCACCGACGACCTTCTGGAGACTTACGCGCGAATTCGTTCGCGGCCGAATCCGGATTTGAAGGTGCTGGGCGTGGTGATCACGCTGTTCGACAAACGCACCAACATTTCGCGCGACACGCACGAACAGATTCGCGCCACGTTTGGCGACCAACTTTTCAAGACGCGCATCAGCAAGAACGTGCGGCTGGAAGAAAGTCCAGCCTACAAAGAGACAGTATTTTCCTTCGCGCCCAAATCATCCGGCGCCGAGGATTACAAAAAGCTTGCTCAGGAGGTATTACAACGTGTCCAAGAGGATCGGGTTACCCGTCACTCTCAAGATGCGGCATGACGCGCATTATGTGGAGACGCTGACCAGTTTCAGCGGCGCGTCCATCGGCCGCATGATTCCGACGGACAAAATCCGCCCGAACCCCGAACAACCGCGCAAGGCGCTCGGCGATCTGCGCGAGCTTACCGATTCGATTCGCGAGAAGGGCGTGCTGGAACCGCTCCTGGTGCGTTTCATCCCGCGTGAGGATACCTACTACATTATTTCGGGTGAGCGGCGCTATCACGCTTCGAAGGCTGCGGGTTTGCACGAGCTACCCTGCATCGAGAAGATTGCCGACGACGCGGAAACTTTGGAACTGGGGTTGATTGAAAATCTGCAGCGCAAGGATTTGACGCCGTTTGAAGAAGCCGACGGATTGCAGCGGCTGGCCGATCATTTCGATTACACGCATGACGATATTGCGAAGAAAATCGGGCGGGCGCGCTCGAGCGTGACGGAGACGATGTCCTTGCACGTGATCCCCACTGATATTCGCAAGGCTTGCATCGAGCGCGGGATTCTGACGAAGTCGCTGCTGCTGCAGGTGGCGCGGCAGCCGACTGAAAAGAAGATGACGGAGATGGTGCATCGCATCGCGCAGGGCGGCTTGACGCGCGATGAAGCGCGTCGCGCGCGGCAGGAAGAGACTGAATCCGCGCCGCGGCCGCAGCCTTTTCTGTTCGACTATCGCGCCGAGGATGATTCTTTCCATGTACGCGTGCAATTTCGCAAGAGCCAGGTGAGCCGCGAAGAATTGGCGTCGGTGCTGCGCCAGATTTTGCGCGAGATCGAGTCGGGCACGATTTCTTCCTCCGCGGCGTAACAAACACGCGTCACAGAGTCCGCGTCGCAATTTGAAAGTCCGTATTTCCTCGGTCGCTTACCTTGCGGAAAAAACCTCTGTATCGGCGGGCTTCAAATCGCCATGGGTGATTGCCACGCTACCAATGGCGCGCTGCGGTGCGCCGCTACAACTGCGACGTCAAAGGCGCGCAGCTAGTCGCTGCTCTGCTATCCTGAATCTGCATGGAACTCTCACCGCAGCAAATGGCGACTCTGCAGCGGCTGCATTTGGCTGGCTTTGAGATTGTGGCGTTTCCTATGTATGCGAACTATGTCGGCGCGCGAAAGGGAAAGTGCGCGGCGTTGCTGGCTCCGGCGGCGTCTGGCGGATTCGGCATTTTTGGTGCGCCTGCATATTTGATTGGCGGGAACTTCAGCGTGCGAGTTCGGCGTGATGGGCTCGAATTCTTCGTGTGGAAGAAAGAGAGCCTCGAGGTCACAGCCGCGCGGCTGGCGGAGCTGGATGCGTTTGCTTCGGAACTGACTGACGCGTTGCTGCCGAAGGTCTAAAAATGCCGCGTATGAATCATCCTCCCCGCGTTTAGCATCAAACCTCCCGAGCGATGGAGTTGAATTCGGCGCGATCCCATCGCACACTACTGCCATGAGCACTGCTTACGACATCATCTGTATCGGCGCGGGGCCTACCGGTCTGGCCACGGCCATCGAAGCGAAAATCGATGGCCTGCGGCCGCTGGTGATTGACAAGGGCTGCTTGTGCAATTCGCTGTTTCATTATCCGGTGAACATGACGTTCTTCACGACGCCTGAGCGCATGGAAATTGGCGCCTTGCCGATGACCGTTGCCGCCGGGAAGCCGACGCGCGCCGAGGCGCTGAAATATTACCGGCGCGCTGTGGAACACTTTGGGATAGAGGTGCATCAGTACGAGCGGGTGGAGCGCGTCACGGGCCACGATGGGGCGTTCGTGGTGCATACGGTGGATGCGCATGGGCCGCAGCAGTATCACTGCAAGAAAATTGTGGTGGCGACGGGATTTTACGATCATCCAAATTTTCTGGATGTGCGCGGGGAAGATCTGCCGCACGTTTCGCATTATTTCACGGAAGCTCACCCGTACTGGAATCAGGACGTGGTAGTCGTCGGAGGAGGGAACTCGGCGGCGGAGTGCGCCCTGGACCTGTTTCGCGCGGGCGCACACGTGACAATCATTCATCGCGGTGCTGAGATGGGCCGCACGCTGAAATATTGGGTGAAGCCGGATATCGAGAATCGCATCCGCGCTGGGGAAATTCGCGCGCTGTTTCACTCGCACGTTGTCGCGTTCGAGCCGCGCAAGGTGGTCGTGAAAAACGGGCGCAGCGAGGAGTCCGTTCCAGCCAGCCAGGTTTTCGTGCTTACCGGCTATCATCCTGATTTTGCTTTTCTGGAGAAGCTGGGGATTCGGTTGGCGACGACCAACAGAAAGCCGGCGATTGATCCGGAAACTCTGGAAAGCAATGTACCGGGAATTTATCTGGCGGGCGTAGTGATTGGCGGCGACGACACTTCGCACATATTTATTGAGAATGGGCGCTTCCACGGGCGACAAATCATCGCGGCGATTACTGGCAAGGGTAAGCTGCCTGATAAGGAACCGGTCGCGCCCCCTGGAGAATGAATCTTGCGTTCTCGACGGCTTTCGCCCGCAGGAAGCTTTTGATGGGCCGGAGCACGATCTGATGGACGCGAAGCGCGGTGGTGCGCAGGACGCGGCGCAGCTGAACTAAAGTAATCCGAGGTGGTCCGGGTACCTGGCTTGCAGTGAGCTCACCAGTAATTCGAACTCCGCAAGCCCGCGCAGATTCCGCAGGCACGGGTCTTTCATGAAGAACGGCCAGCACGCGAAACCGGTGCTGACGCTGCGTTCGAGCCACGCGAACGCTTCGGCCGGCCGTTCCAGTAGGGCGAGAATACAGGCGATTTGATAATACGTGTGGTGCGCGTGGCCAAATGATTTTGGATTGGCGCAGGCGCGGGTCAAGCAATCGAGCGCGCGTTCAGGTTTGCCGGTCAAAGCGTAAAAGACGCCGTGCAAACTGACCGTGAGCGGCTCGTCGGGCAAATGCTGCGCCGCTTCATCGAGCAGAACTTTCGCTGAGTGCCAGTCCTCCGTCATCATAGCCAGCTGCGGCGCAAAATAGACGGGATACTTGTTGCCGGGGCTCTCCGCTCGCCACGCCTGGATCTCTTCGCGCGCCAGGTCGTAGGCGCCGCTCCAGACGTAGACCTGCACGATGCTGTGGCTGACGGCTTTTTGCGGATGGAACGGCCGCCCGCGCTCATACATTTCGCGGGCATGGTCCAGCAGTCCCACATGCGCCAGGATTGTGCCCAGGCGATTATAAGCATGCGGCAGATTTTTCTGCAGCGCGAGAGCGCGGCGCAGTTCGGCGATCGCTTCCAGGTGCTGAAAGTTTTTCGACGGCCCCCAGAGCAGAAATGCGTTGGCCACGTGCCCTTCGGGCAAGTCCGGATCGAGTTCCAGCGCGCGGTGGCAGTGAAACTCGGCCTTTTCCAGCCAGACGCTCGCGGGGTCGAGCTCGAAATGGCGCGAGGCACACACAAGGGAAAGCGTAGCGTGGGCCAGTGAAAATAACGGATCGCGCGTGACTGCGTTGCTGAGGCGCTGCGCCGCCTCGTCGAGCAACGCGGGATCGCCGGAGGAACTGAGCCGGTAGCCGCGCATGAATTCGGCATATGCCAGCGGATCGCGGCTATGGCGTGGGCGACGCGGGCGCGGCACAGCTGACAATTTTCTGTTCAACGCCGCGGCGATTTGCTGGGCAGTCTCGTCTTCCAGATCGAAGAGGCGGTTCGCGTGGAGATCACACTTCCGCGCGAAGCAGGTGCGCTGAAGATGAGAGTCGAACATTTCCAGCGAGAGGCGCGGCTGGCCTTTGGATTCCTGAATCGCGCCGCGAACCACGAAGCGCACGCCAAGGCGGGCGGCGATATCGGAAGTCGCTACTTCGCTTGGCGCCCCCAACACTGCGGATGTCGGCAGGACGTCCACGCCCTGCAGATTCCCCAGGCGCGAAACCAGCGCGTCTGCAAATCCCAGACTCACGCCTTGCTCGTCGGATACATTTCCTAGCATCAGCAGCGGCAGCACGGCGAGTGAGGTGCGCTCTCCGCGCGCTGCAGCGCTGTCCGCTGCGGCGCCGCTCGGCGAAGTTTTCTCAAGATCCGGCTGCGGGAAGCGGGCGTCAATCACGCGCACGGGGCCGATGAAGCGGTAGCCCTTGCCGATCACGGTTTCGAGGAAACGCGGCTCGGCGGGATTGTCGCCGAGAGCCGCACGAATTTTGCGTACGATGTTGTTGATGCTCGGCTCGGTGTCAATGAACAGGTTGGAGCGCCAAAGTTTGCTGACGATGTCTTTGCGGGAGACGAGCTGTTCGCGGCGCGCCACCAGGAAAATCAGCAGCTCCATGGGTTTTTTTTCGAGCTTCACGCGGCGCCCGCGGCGGCGAAGCTCGTAGCGGCCCAGGTCCAGCTCGATTTCACCGATAGCTTGCTTGCCGGCGCACATGCGGACCTCTCGCGAGGCATTATCCTATAGGCATGAGTGATTTACGACGATATACGAAAGATATGCAAAGGTTATGTAGATTCAATTGAATCCGTTCGGCGATGGGCGGATTATCCTTACGCGTCATCAACTTACGTTGGAGGCAGAACAATGAAACACAATATCCATCTCACGCTCATGCTGGCCGGGTTGTTGTGCGCAGCCGGACTGGTAATTACTACTGGCGCTCACCCGGCAGCTTCGGAAAAAAATGCATTCACTCCCGGTGACATCCCTTACGGACCGCCGCCGGCTTTCGTCGCGCCAGGCGCGCAGCTGGCAGTGCTGGAGGGCAACCCCGGCGCGTCGAGCGGCGATTACACCATTCGACTGAAAATGCCGGCCGGATATCGCATCGCGCCGCACTGGCACCCGCAACGGGAAAACGTCACGGTGATTTCCGGAACGTTCAAAGTCGGAATGGGCGATCATTTCGACGAAGGCACGATGGGAACTTTTCCGGCCGGAAGTTTCGCTTATCTCGATCCTGACATGCACCACTACGCGATGGCCACGGGAGAAGTCGTCGTGCAAGTTCACGGCACAGCGCCGCTGCAATTCAACTACGTCAATCCGAATGACGATCCCAGCCGCAAGCAGTAGTTGCTGCGCGATACGAACGGTACGCGCCCCAGGTCAAAACCGCGGGCCATTGCGCGCGGAAGGCGCATCAATTAATCGCGCACGACGAATTCCAGCTCGATGCCGGCGACCTCGATTACGTCGCCTGAGTTTAGCTTTGTGGGATGGGTGATCGGAGTGCCATTCACGCTCGGTACCTTGTCCGCTGGGCCGATGTAGTAGGAATTATCTTCGCGGCGATTGATTTGGGCTGCTGCTTTGGGTTTGAACCATCCTTTGAGCTTTACGGTGGCCATCGCGGATTTTCCTACGACGATGAGCTTGCCCGAAAGCGTGTACTCGCGGCGATCGGTGCTGCCTTTGAGCACCACGAGCGTGGGCAGCTTCATGCGGCCGGGCGCGGGTTGGGCGCATTCGCCTACTGCGGCGACCTGCCGCAGGAATTCGCGGCGATCTTTGGTGTCGAGCATCACCGTCTCGTTAATTTTTGGCACCGCGGGCTTCACCGCCACGTTGTCCAGCGAATGCGCGCGCACTTCCACAGAATCGGTCACGACGATGGTGTGCTTGCCGATGGCCACCGAATCGCCAGGCTTCAGCATCACCATTTTCACGCGCTGGCCATTCACGAACGTGCCGTTCAGGCTGCCGAAATCCTGCAGCATCAGGCGGCCGTCTTCGTGGAACACGCGCGCGTGATAGCTGGAGATCGCTGGATTGTCAATGACGATGCCGTTGTCCGGCGAGCGCCCGATGCTCACCTCCTGCTGCCCGACGGCCACTTCCTTCAGCACGGAACTCTCGAATTTTAAAACTAACTTGGACATGGGAACGCCCTCCCTATCAAGTGGGATCCTCGGCTGCTTTGAACCATCGACCGATCTTGCTCATCGGCCCCGACGCTTTTGGGCCATGGCGCAAGACAATTGCGGTAATGTTGTCGCCGCCGCCGGCGCGATTAGCCTGCTCGACGAGCGAATCAGCGGCCTGCTGCGCGCTGGCGGCTTCCTGCAAAATTCCCGCGATCTGCGGCTCGGAAAGCTCGCGAAACAATCCGTCGGAGCAGAGCAGGTAGGTGTCACCCTCGCGCAAGAGCTCCTCGGTGACTTCCACATCCACGTTTTGTTCGACGCCCAGCGCGCGCGTCAGCACGTTTTGCATGCGGCTGCGGCCGGCTTGCTCGGGCGTGATGATTCCGCGGCGGACTTGCTCGGCTACGAAGGAATGATCTTCGGTGAGCTGGTTCAACTGCTCGTCTCGGAACAGATACGCGCGGCTGTCTCCGACGTGCGCGATGCAGGCGCGATCTTCGAGAAAGCGCACGGCGACGATGGTGGCGCCCATGCCGCCTTTGCCGCCCAAATCCTGCGCGGCGTGGAAAATTTCCTGATTGGCCAGGCGAATGGCGCTCGCGAGGCGATTGCATACGTCACTCACTCCTTCGATCTGTTTGCCGAAAACGGCGAGGGCCGCGTTGGTCTGCGCGTCGCGGCAATGCGTCAGTACGGTTTCGGTGGCCAGGCGGCTGGCACGTTCGCCCGACTCCAGGCCGCCCATGCCGTCCGAGAGGACGAACAGATTCAGCTCCGGTGCGAGCCGGAAGCTATCTTCATTGTTCTCGCGAACTCGCCCTGTATCGCTGCGCGCGCCTGCTTCCATCGCACGTCCTCGACGCTCGATTTCTGATGGAGCGCCACCTCAAGATTGTTTGCGCCGGTCCGGCCCGCGCTTGCTTTCGCCGCGGACAAAAATATTTTTGCGTGACCTATTCTTTTTGTTTCGACCCGGCAAAGGGATTGCTTACCGGCCGCACGCCCAAGAAACCTTTCGCTTCGAGCCTTTCGCTCACCGCACCGACTCGTTTGGAGTCAATCGGGCCGCAAAACACCGCGTAATATTTTATCGATCCAAGCGATTTTGGCACGATCGACGCTGGCAGCTGCAGGTCTTCCACTTTTTTCGCTGCGGCTTGCGCTTTGTCCTCGCGCTCAAATCGGCCGACCCACACGTACATGGAATTAGTAATTACGGGACTGGAGCCCGGCGGTTTCGCGGAGTTCGATGCGCCGGCACGAAAGTTTTTGCGCACCGGGCCGGTTTCCATGCGCGGGAAGACGTCTGGCGCAGCGGGTTTCGCGGGTTCCGGCGCGGAAGGCTTCGCATGGGCGATGATTTTCGCAGTCGGCGGCCTGGTTTCCGCTACAACTGGCGCAATCGGGGGTGGCGCGGGATGTTCGTACGCAAACTCTGGCGGTCTCGGCGGCGCTGCGGCTGATGGCGGAGAAAGTTTGTTCGCTGCCTGCACCACTCCCAGCCAATGCAACGCGCTGAGCGCGCCGATTACCAGCATCGCCCCGAGCAAAATCCAAACGAACGGGGAAGTGCGGCGCGGCGCGGGTTGCGGAATAGCAGCGGGTGCAGCAGCGGCGGTAGCAGCAGCGCGCGGCACGCCTGTGGAGGTGTGCGTCAAATTTGTGGTGGTGGTGCCGAGCATGCGTGGTGGCGGCATCACCGGCACGGCGGTGCGAAAATCTGTTTCCAGGTCGGCGATGGATTGAAAACGCTTGGCTGGATCTTTTTCTAGGCATTTTAGAATCGTGCGCTCGGTGCCCACCGGAATATTCGGCTCGATTTCATGCGGCGGGGGAGGATCTTCGCGCATTTGTTTCAGCGCGACGGCGATGGAATTATCGGCGCTGAATGCCGGAACGCCTGTGAACATTTCGTACAGCATCAGCCCCAGCGAATAAATATCGGTGCGGTAATCCACCGACTTGCCCGCCACTTGTTCCGGCGCCATGTAGGCGGGCGTACCGACCATCGAGCCGGTGAGTCGCGTGCCCGCTTCCATGGAGCGCGCGATGCCGAAATCCATGATCTTCACGTTGCCTTGCCCGTCAATCATCACGTTTTCGGGCTTCAGATCGCGATGGACGATGCCTTGCGCGTGCGCTTCTTTCAGACCCGAGCAGATTTGCAGCGCCAGGTCCGTGGCTTTGCGTTGCGGCAGCCCGCCGAAACGATTCAGCACGGAGCGCAAACTTTCGCCCTCGACAAATTCCATGGAGGTGTAGGCGACGCCGCCGACGCGGTTGAATTCATAAACGCGGCAAACATTCTTGTGAGTGATTTTTCGCGCGAAGAGCAGCTCATTCTTGAAGCGATCCATCATGGCCTGGTCGGAAGCAATCTCAGGCTTCAGGAGTTTCAACGCGACGGTCTCGCCGGTTTCGCGATCGCGCGCTTTGTAAACGTTGCCCATGCTGCCGTGGCCGGCCTCGCCCAGAATTTCGTAGCGCACTCCCAGAGCAGCGATCGCAGCAGGGCTGAGCGAGGGGCTGGCGGCCGCCGATGCCGCGGCCTCATCGGCGATCACCGTGGCAGCATCCGGAACTTCACTGAGCAGGACCGTGTCGCGATGGGCCAAAGAATGGCTGGGCAAGTGACTGGACGACTGACCAGCTGGGCGCGCCGGTGCATCCATGGCGGACCTGCCACGTCCCGTGCCCGGAGTACCTGGCTTCGGAGTGATTGGTTCGGTCATATCCGTAACGTATAGAGTAAGAGAGAAGCGCACGGTGCGGTGCGGAACGAAGGGCAGGTGTAGGGTAAGAGTATCGGGTGCCGCGGGAAGCGGGCAGCGCACGAAACCATGACTTAACTGCCCGGATTTCAGCGCCCAATCACGGCAGAGATTCCGCCGCGCCGCAATACCAAAAAAGTACAGCTAATCGTTTGACCACAGCCGCTGAAGCCTCTGCGCCAGCGCGCGCCGCAAGGCCCATACTGTAGAAGACCAGACGACGTGCCGGCCCTTTACCCGGACGGCTGGGGAAGGAGCTTGCATGGTTAATCCACCGATTTTGGGTACTGTTGTCGGCACGCCCACGCCCGCGGCCGAGCAGACGGGACCCGCACCTACCGCCAATATCATCGCGTCCATGTTGCAGGCCGCGCCGAAGACGAGCGACCTGATATTTTCGCCAGGGCGCGCTCCGCAGGTGGAACTGCACGGGCAGCTGATGCAGTTGAAGATCAAGGGTGTCGGCGTGCTCAGCGCGGAAGACACTGCACGCATCGCCGCGGACCTGATTGGCCGAAATTCGTTCGCGGTGGAAAAACTGAAAGAGGAAGGCTCCTGCGATATTTCCTACAGCGTGGCGAAGCTTTCGCGCTTCCGAGTGAACATCTTCACGCAGCGCGGCAGTTGCGCAATCGTGATGCGCGTGATTCCCAGCAACGTACCGGATTTCAAGACGTTGCATCTGCCTGAACAGTTGACCGACGCGGCGCAAGTACGTCCGGGAATCGTGCTGGTGACGGGTCCGACGGGGAGCGGAAAATCCTCGACGCTGGCGGCGTTCGTCAACAAGATCAACGAGGAAAAAGCCTGCCACGTGATCACCATCGAAGACCCGATCGAATTTCTGCACGCGCACAAGCGCGCCACGATTCATCAGCGCGAGCTGTATAGCGACACGCCGAGTTTCGCACTGGCATTGCGCGCCGCGTTGCGGCAGGCGCCGAAATTGATCCTGGTGGGCGAAATGCGCGACAAGGAAACCATCGAAGTGGCGCTGGAAGCGGCGGAAACCGGGCACATGGTCTATTCCACGCTGCACACCATTGACGCATCGAAAACCATCGAGCGCATCGTGGGCGTATTTCCTTCGTCCGATCAGCCGGCGATTCGCGGGCGCCTGGCGAAATCGTTCCGCTACATTATTTCGCAACGTTTGATTCCGAAACCGGATGGCACCGGGCGCGTCGCCGTATTCGAGATATTGAAATCCACGCTGCGCACGCGCGAATACGTGCAAAAGGGCGAGACGGAGGGGAAGTCGCTGCTCGATGCCATGCGCGACGCCGCCGGCGAAGGCATGCAGTGCTTCGACATCGAAATCGAAAAGCTGATTCGCTCGAAAGTGTTGGATATGGACACGGGCATGTCTTATGCCACCAACGAAGGTAATCTGCGGCTGCTGCTGGCGGATTTGTCCGAGGATCAGCGGGATAATATTCCTTCTGGCTCCTCTACCTCGGCACAGAAAACCGCGGCGAGCGTAATGGAAGAAATGATCGAGCGTTAAGAGCAGCAAGCCCGCGAGTCTGGACTTGTTCGGACTGCGCGACGCGCGACCCCCGGATGGTGCGGATCGTCTCTCGTTGCGTTTGCGACAGGCAATTTTACCCGCTACTAATCACTCCCTCCGTCTCGTATAATTCTCGTCTCGAAGCTGCTTTGCGCTTCGAAATTTTCCAGCTTAGGCTTCGCTGTGAAGCGTTGGACAAAAATTCTGCTCGCAATCACCGCGCTCGTCGTCGTAGTTGCCGCGGCGATTCCAGTTTTCGTGCATGCCAACACCTTCCGCCCCGCCATCGAAAAAAAACTCAGCGTGGTGCTTGGCCGCGGCGTGACGCTTGGGGACCTGCACTTGTCTGTATTTTCCCGCAGCCTGGTAGCCAAAGACCTGAGTGTGGCCGATGACCCAAACTTCAGCGCGGCACCGTTCTTAACGGCGAAGGAAGTGCGCATCGGCGTGTCGCTGCGTCCTCTGATTTTTTCACACGAGGTCGTCTTGCGCGATTTGGAGATTGAGTCTCCGCAAATTACGGTGATTCGCGCCGCGAGCGGAGCATGGAATTTCTCTAGCGTCGGGCACCGCGCGGCCGCGCCCGCTAACGGCAGCGTAGCGAAAATTGCCGCTCCCGAAACCTCCAAAGGATCCGCAGGGCCACTCTCCGACCTTTTCGCTGACCGCCTCGCCGTCGCAGACGGCCGCCTCGTGTTTTCGGACGCTACTGCGCGAGACCAAACGACCGTGTATGACCACGTGAATATTACGGCGCGCGATTTCGCGTTCGCTTTGCAGTTTCCGTTCGAGTTCAGCGCGGATCTGCCTGCCGGCGGCACGATCTACGGCAGCGGTCGCCTTGGGCCCATCAATGGCGCCGATGCGTCGGCGACGCCGGTTGAGGCGCAAATCACGGTGAAGAGCTTCGACCCGGTGGGCGCTGGATTTTTCGATCCGGAGGACGGCGTATCGCTCCTCGCGGACTTGAGCGTACATAGCGCGTTCGACGGGCAAGTTTTTACCTCGAACGGCACCGTTCACATCGAGAACCTGAAGCTTCGCAAGGATGCCGCGGCCGCGCCGAGGCCGGTGGACTTGGCCTACAGCGGTACGCATGGTGTGAGGGAAAACAGCGGCCAGATAGACGACGCCACGGTAAAAGTCGGCGACGCCGAGATTCACGTCAGCGGATCGTATCGAGGTTTGGCACCGAGCCCGCCCGGTGCGCCTAGTACAAAGGGCGCGGCTGGCACTTCGGGCGCGGTTAATTCAGAAGTGCCGGTGCTGAACCTGAAACTCTCTGGGCAAAATCTGCCGATTGATGAGTTGCAGTCGCTGATGACCGCGGCTGCGGTTCGTTTGCCCAATGGCTCAAGGCTGAAAGGCGGCATGCTCTCGATCAACTTGGCCGTCACTGGCCCGCCAAAATCGTTGATCATCACCGGGCCGATTGCGATCGAGAACACGCGCCTGGTGGGCTTCGATGTCAGCTCAAAGATTCACGGCATTGCCACGCTGAGCGGCGTGAAAACGGGAGATACAACTGAGATTGAGAAGCTGCGCGCCAACGTTCGCGTCACGAATGGCGGCATCGCGGCGAACGGAATTTACGCCGTAATCCCGGCGATGGGCGAGCTCAACGGCAGTGGCACGATCTCAGCCGCGAATCAGTTGGACTTCAACCTGGTTGCGAAAGTCTCCTCCGCGTCGGGATTCGGCAGAGTCGGGGTGGGCCTGTTTTCCGCGCTGAACGGCGGTTCGGGAAAGAAATCGGGAGTGCCCCTGCGCATCACCGGCACGCCTGACGACCCAAACATTACCGCGGACATTGGCGGAGTATTTGAGAAGACCACACGACCGATCACGTCGTTCTTCGGCAAAAAGAAGAATTAGCTGATGGTGTGCTTTCACGGAAGCTGTCGCGAGCGCGAGGCACTTAGGCTAGCGGAAACATGCCGCGCATGACCTGGTGGCCTAACTCAAGAATTCAAGTTAGTATTTCTGCCTATGGCCACCGCAAATCCAGACACCGCCGAGCTGGCCAATCAGCTCAACGCCCTCGCTGCGGGCGCGACTTCCGCACAGCAATTGATGGAGGGCATCACCAAACTTCTGCACCAGAAAATGCTGCGTTACAACTGGGTGGGATTTTACATGCTGGAAAAAGAGGGCCCGCAGGGCGTTCTGGTGCTTGGCCCGTTTCGCGGCACCATGACCCCGCATTCGCGCATTCCGCTGAATCAGGGCATTTGCGGCGCCGCAGCCTCCACTGGCAAGACGATTATTGTGGACGATGTCAGCGCCGATTCGCGTTACCTGGCCTGTTCGCTGGAAACCAAATCCGAAATCGTGGTGCCCGTGTTTGTCGACAAGAAAGTTGTCGGCGAGCTGGATATTGACAGCCACTTCCTCGCTGCGTTTAGCCCAGAAGATCGCGGGCTGTGCGAACACGCCGCAGCGGTGCTGGGCCGCTGGCTGGAAAAGCATCCCTGAAATGGATGACAATTGTAAGACGTTCGGTTCGATGTTGTGCAACGGCGACCTACCCGTAGGCCTCCAAGAGCTCCAACTGACAGCCTGCAGCCTATGTGGCGACACTGAGGCGGATCGTCAGCTCCTGCGCCGCTTGCTTCTCGATACGGACTCGAAGGTCGTAAACATCCATTCCCGGTGCTGACACCCGAATGTAAAACAGTTGTTCCCGCGCTATTTTGTCCAGCGAGAAATACCCCTTGTCATCCGTTTTTGTGGAAACGACGACGGTTTTCCAGTCAGACGTGTAGAGATCAACCGTAGCGCCGTTTACAGACTCGTCCGTTCCGAGAACATGAACATGGCCAGCCAGACGTCGGCTGAAGGATATGTTTTTCTGCACGACCTTCATTGTCGCGGACCCAGTAGACATCGCGAAGATGAATACCAGCCCTAAAAGTAAAAGTCGCTGGATCATTTTCGTAATCATTTCTTGACGGTATTCATTGGCGGTTGGCCGACCCCTCCGGTCGACAGTATTGCTGTGCAATTCTGATCCGCTCACACCCGCCACAATTTGCCGTGGCGCTTACTTCGCGGCGGCGGTTTCTGCCGCTTGTGGTTGTGGCTTTGCCTGCAATTCCCGCGCTTGCGCCAGCAGCTTTTTCAGTTTGCCTTCGATGGACGCGTCGCCGATGTGCTCGTCTTGCAGCACGCCTTCGGCGTCAATCGTGAATGTATGCGGAATAGCCTCGACGCCGAAGAGCTTTGAAACGGGACCGGTAAATCCTCCGTCGCGATATTGCGCCCAAGTCATGCCATTCTCGGCGATGAACTGTTTCCATTTCGCCTCGTTCGAATCCAGGCTGACGCTCAGGACTACCAGCGGCTGGCCTTGAAATTTCTTGGCGACGTCGCGCAGATGCGGCAACGCTTCGCGGCACGGACCGCACCAAGTGGCCCAAAAATCCAGCAGGACAACTTTGCCCTGCAGATCGTCCATGGAAATGTGCTGGCCCTCGAGGGTGTCCACGGCAAAGGCCGGCGCCATGCGGGCGCGCGCGAGGTTGGGATCACTGATGTAGCGCAGCGCGCGCTGGTGATTGGGGTCGTCGGGCTTCTGCATCTTTACGTACTGCTCGAAGCGGGCTTTGGCTGCGTCGTCCTGGTGCAGTTGCGCGAGCACCTTGCCGTCCTGAAACAGCGCATCGGGGAATTGCGGAACAGCGGCGACGGCTTTGCCAAATTCATCGTGGGCGCGATTGTAGAATTCCTCTTTATGCTTCAACGTCGCCTCGCGGACGAGGATCACGCCATATTCATAGTGCGCGATGGCCGCGGCGCGGTTGCCTTGCGCATCGGCGGCCATTTCCTGCGCGGCAAGCTCGACGGCTCTCCAATCGTCCAGTTCGCTTCCGAGCCTGATCATCTGCCTCTGGCAGGCGTAACAATGCCCGCCGTCCTGTTTGTCCGCTTTTTTGAATTCGCCCAGCGCCGCAGCCTGCATGCGTTGGCTCATTAGTTGCACCGCGGAGTTGTAAGTTTTCAGAGCTTTTTCATCGGTAGGCTTGACGTCGGTGGGCTTGGCGTCAGTGCTTTGCGCGCGAGCGGGCGCGAGTATGCAAGCCAGAGCCATGGTGACGAGCGCGATGCGCATGAAGAGCCTCCCAGGGGTGCGGCCGCGCAGCGCCGCGCGCCGCGATGCCGCAAAAATCGGACCCCGCCTAACACAAATGAGTTTCGCGGCGATGCACTGCTAGTCAACTACCTTAGTGGTATCACCAGTCGCGCCGAGGCGTCAAGCGGAAGGGTTTGCTGGGTTGCGGAAGGCGTGCCTCCGGTGGCGCATTCAAGAATGGAACTGTTTCCTTCCCGAATTGAAATCACGCCAAGTTTTCCGACGAGACTCCGTGCCGCGGTGCCCGTCGGCGCGCCTGGCGTTATCGTTTGAAGCAAATGATTTAGCCGGAAGCGGCTGGTGGCTCCTCAACATTAGAAACCTTCAGTTTGCTTTGGCACGGATTGTGCACACATTCCGATTCGCGAGAGTCACCACGACCTCTCGATTTCAATACTTAGTTTTCGCGCAAGCAAAAAAGCGCGTTCAAGCAGGAGACATCTGCGAAGCAGGAAACCTCGGAGTTTGGCCAGCCCGCTGAGGGTCGCTTGCTGAATGAACAACCGAGCCGTCATGCGAGCGATCACCCGACGGATCGCCGCAGTGGTCGCCTAAGTAGTCTGACAAAAGTTTAGTCGCCGAGACTCTAGGGGATTCGTACTTGCCATTTCCTCAGGCCGCCGAACCAGCCGCGGAATGCGCTATGCCGCGGCGCTGGATAGGAGAATTACATGAGTAAACTCACGGTTCGTTTTATCGGCGTCCTGGCGTTGCTGGCGACTGGTGAGATTGGCGGCTGTGGGCGGGAACAAACCCCTGCGGTGCCGCCGGTCGTGGTGAGCACCGCACCGATGACTGCCGCTACAGGCGTTGCTTTCAACGCGGTGATCACCGCGACGTTCAACGAAACGATGAATCCCGCGACCATCACTACCAGCACGTTTACATTGGCGCACTGCGCCTGCTGGAAGCGGACTTCCTGCTCACTCATTTCCAGGATCCGCTCTCGGCTTCAGGCGTCTCCCGCGGATGGCAGGACAATGCGCGACTCTCGACGGGAATCGTATTCCGCTTCGGCGGGAATCCGCCGCCACCCAGCGCGCCGCTGGGAGCCAGTTGTTCTGCAAATCCAGAAATGGTGTACGCCAGCTCGGGCGATTGGATTGCCGTACGCGCGGACGTCAGCAACCCCGCGAACTACCCTTTGAATTACTCCTGGTCAGCAAATGAAGGCAGTTTGGATGGCAGCGGGCCGAACCTCCGCTGGGGTTCGGTGGACCGGCATCCCGGCACGTACACGATCTTCACTACGCCTGGAAAACGGGCGTAACGGCACGGCCAACTCCTCGGTGAGTGTTCGCGTGGCTCCACGGCCGAATCGTCCGCCGACGATCAGCTGCTCGGCAGACCGCAACGCCGTTACGGTGGGCGATCCGGTCGAGATCACGGCCAGCGCCAGCGATCCGGATAGCGATCCGTTGACTTTTCCTGGAGCGCGAGTGGCGGCAGAGTGGAAGGCACTGGAACTTCGGTGCGGTTCCACACCCGCGACGTGTCAGCGGGAGCGTACACCGTCACCGGCCATGTGGACGACGGCCGCACCGGGACAGCTGATTGCACCGTGAATATTGATGTGCAGGCGCCTCCGCCACCGCCGGAAATCAAAGAGCTGGAAACGCGGCTCGCGCTGCACAGCATTTATTTCCCAACCGCGCATCCCACGGAAGCAAATCCTGACGGCGGATTGCTGGATAGCCAGCGGCATGTGCTACTCGCGCTCGCTACCGATTTCAGCCGCTACCTCACGTTCAAATCCGAGGCGCATCTGACTCTGGTGGGCCATGCCGATCATCGCGGCGGCGTGGAATATAACCAGAAGCTAACCGAGCGGCGCGTAAACCGCACCAAGAACTTCTTGGTCGAGCACGGAGTGCCAGCGGCGAGCATTGATACGCGGGCCGTAGGTGAAGAAGACAACCTGACCGCCGACCAAGGGAAGCAATTGGTGGACGAGAACCCGGACTTGAGTCCCGAAGAGCGTGTCAGATTCGAAAGCCACCTGCCGATCATTGTCTGGGCCAACAACCGCCGCGTGGACGTCGCTCTGAGTACCATGGGACAACTGTCCGTGCGACTGTACCCGTTCAACGCAAAGGATTCACTCGCACTGCTGAGCCCCAAAGGCGGGCAAACCGCGAAACCCGCGACACCGCCCGCGCGGAAGAAGCCTACCCAACCGTAAACGAAGTTCCACGGCGCACGGTGCGGAGCGTCCTGGCGGGCGCCCGCATCGCTGCTTGCAACCATTCACCTTGAGTGGGAAAATACTTGGGATATTAATTGGATTGCGAAGTGGTGGCCAGAGGAGCGTCGGATAAATAGTTGTTGAGCGCAGTGACTGGGAACTCCACCACGAATGTGGCGCCGCCTTCCGGGCGATTAAAGCACTCGATGCGGCCACCATGCTCCTGCACGATGCCGTAGCAGATGCTCAGGCCCAATCCAGTGCCTTTGCCGACAGGCTTGGTGGTGAAGAACGGATCGAACACTTGCTGCGGCGATTTGATGCCCGGGCCGGTGTCCGAGAATTCGATGAACAGCTTGCCGTCGGTGTGCGAAGTGCGAATTACCAGATTGCCGCCGCCGACTTCTTCCAGCGCGTCCACCGCATTGCTGATCAAGTTGAAAAAAACCTGCAGCACCTGGTTCGCGTCACCCAAAATGTGCGGGAGCTCGGGATCGGCATCGGTTTGCACCTGGATGTGTTTGCCGCGCAGGTCGAGGTTGCTCAGGTGCAGCGCGGAAGCAATCACCTGGTTCAAATCGAGCGCCAATTTTTCGGTGGGCACGCGGCGCGCGAAACTGAGCAGGCTCGTGACCAACGTCTTGATGCGGCGCGAAAGCGTGCGGATTTTTTCCGCGACCACACGCTGGCGGTCGCCGAGCGAGGGGTCGTCCACCAGCAGATCGGAATAACCTAGAATTCCGGTGAGCGGATTATTGATTTCGTGCGCCGCGCCTGCCGCCAGTTGTCCCAGCGAGACGAGTTTTTCAGTCTGCACCATCTGCGCTTGAAAATGCTTCAGGTTCTCGAACGATTGGTGCGATTCCTCGAGCAAACGGATGCGGTCGTGGTCCACCAGGCGCTGGCGCATGGCGATCAGCAGCGCCGCCAGCATCAGCGTTACTTGCGTGACGCCGATACGGAACATGCGCACGTCCGGCGAGTAGCGCGTGCTCCACAGGCTCCAGAGTGCCATCAGCGGAATCGAAAACACGGCGGTCATGGCCAGGCGCGCAGCCCATATTTTGGAGCCGCCGCCGCGCGAAGCGGAGACCTCGCGCGGCGGCTTCAGGCGATAGGCCATGATCCCGGCCGTGCCGAACCACACGAAAGAAGCCACCAGCGGCAAATCGAAAGGGCTGCCGGTGTAATAGTCCATGCGGTCAATGGCGCGGTTGGTGATGTAGGATCCGGCGGCGTAGAGCAGGGAAGCGCTGAACAGGTGCGCGTACACTTCCTTCCAGGCGCCGCGGGCTCGAGTGATCAGCACCGCAAACCCAATGGCGAGCGAAAGATTTTCAATCGCGGCGAGATGGTCGTAGCTCCAGCCGTACGCCAGCACATTCGGGGCGATGTATTGCCAGGGAATCACCACGAAGAGATACAGGTAAACCCACCAGACCAGCAGCAGCGAAAAATCCAGATAGCCGATGTGCACGTTTAAGTCGTCGAGCTTGTCGTGTGGCTTCAGCGCGAGCGCGCCGATCATCGGGACCGGATGCAGGAACAGGATCACGTCTCCGATGAAGGGATTGGGAACGCTTTGGCGCAGGTCCACTTCGAAGTACGTCCAGATGGTCTGGCCGACGAGCCAGGCGAAGCAGCCGAGGGTAAGGAGCGCCCAGAAAACGCGTGTGCGTTTTTCGGTGGTGCGCCAGTTGAGGACCAGTCCGCCGCAGGCGAACATGGCGGCCAGGCATTGCACGATATCGCCAAAGGCCGTTAAGCCGCGGCCGTTGTGCACCGCAAGGGCGGCGACGGTGTAGCTACCGACCAGCAGCACCCAGCCCAGTGTCAGCGCCCAGCCGGTAGGCGACATTCGCCGCAGACTTCTCTCCACCGTTTTGTGCAGCGGTATCGTGGCGCTCATGAGCTCTGGCGAACTGGTAAAGCCTGGATAAAGGATACGGTCTAGCGGGGGTCTGGTCGAAACGGTTTTGGCGCGGCGTGCCGTTGCGGGCAATAGTTACTTATTGCGAGCGGGGCGGTTTGGCGGGGAGGGGCAAGGCGAGCCCGGGTGGAGATCGCTCTGGAACTGCAAGGGAGGGTCAAACACAACAACGCCCGCCTAAAAAGCGGGCGGGCGCTACGAAGTCAACCCGAACCCTACCGCTCGCGAGGCAAGCCTCGCCAGACGTCGTTTACTGCGGTTGGCTGGTCTGGCCGGCTTCGCGTTCAGCCAGGATTTTGCGTGCGTTCTGGTAGAGCGCCTTGGCCTGGGGAATCAGGTCGATGGCCTTTTCCAACTGCACGTCGTCCTGCAATTCCACTTTGTAGCCGTCGTTCAGTCCGAAGTAGGAAGTGAAGACTTCACGCTTGATCTGCCACTTCAGCCAGTTGATGTTGGCCTGAATGTCCGCGTCGCTGTATTTGATTTTCTGCTGGTCGAGATATTTGCGGAATTGCGCGAGGACCGCATCGTTCACCACGAAGTCCTTGGTGATGTCCGGTTTTTCGCCCAGGTAGAAGCGGGTGAAATCGCCGACGCCCTGCTGCTGCAAATAAAATACGCCGCGGCGGTAGAGCATCTGCTGGAAGTCGTCCGGCTTGGGAGCGGCCACGATGTCGTCCGGAGTGATGCCGCCGCCGCCGAACACCTGCCGGCCGCTATCGGTCAGCTTCACTTCGGGCTTGGTAGGCGGCTGCGGATTGTAGTGATAATCGTAGAGCGAGACGTTCTTGTAATCGCGCTGAATCAGGCGCCCGCTGGGCGTGTAGTAGCGCGCGGTGGTGAGCAGCAGCGCGGTATCTTCGCTCAGCGGAAATTGCGTCTGCACCAGGCCTTTGCCGAAGCTGGTTTCTCCAACGATCAAGCCGCGGTCGTGGTCTTGAATCGCTCCCGAAACAATTTCCGAAGCGGAAGCGCTCTGGCCGTTGATCAGCACGATCACCGGAACTTCGATGCCCTGATTACCGCGGATTGCATAGTAGGGGCGATTCTGCGAAGCGCGGCCACGATGCGACACGACGATTTCGTTCTTGTCCAAGAACATGTCCGCCATGCCTACGGCTTGATTCAGCAAGCCGCCGCCATTGTTGCGCAGATCGATGATCAGGCCATCTAGCTTCGAAACATCGAGCTGGCGCAAGGCGTCCGCGAGATCGCTATCGGTAGTCTCGTTAAATGTGGAAACGCGCACGTAGCCGACTCCCGGCTTGGCCATCGTAAAATATTCCACGCCGGGACGGGGAATTTCGTCGCGCGTTACGGTTACTTCGATCGGTTTTTCCCAGCCTTCGCGGCCCAGGGAAATGTGTACCACGGTGCCCTTCGCGCCCTTCAGCATATCCGCCACTTCAGTGGTAGTTAGGCCGTCGCAGGATTTTCCGTCCACTTTCTGGATGATGTCGCCGGGACGTATCCCCGCCTTGTATGCCGGTGAGCCGACGAACGGCGCCAAAACCACGGTCTGGTTCTCGCGCTGCTGCACGGTCATGCCCACGCCGTAATATTTGCCTTGCTGTTCTTCCTTAAAGAGGGCGTATTGTTTGGGGTCGAAGAAATTCGAATGGGGATCCAGCACGCGCAGCATGCCGGGGATCGCGCCGTCGTAGATCACCTTGTCGGTGTCCACCGGTTCGGCGTAATTGTGCTCCACCACGGAGAGTACGTGCGTGAAGCTCTTCACCGAGTCCTGCATGTCGTTCTGCCCAGCGGCTGTGGCGCGCACCGACGGCCCATATAAGCCGCCCAGCACCGCGGAAACAGCCAGTACGACTATTAGGACAACGACACCGCGCCTTGATGACCCCGTCGATTCCATGCGTCCTCGCTTAAGCCCCAGCAATCGAGTATAGCACAACACTTTTCCGCAGTTTGACAGGCCTATGGCCCTCTTCTATGATTCAAAAACGGCGCGGGAGATGCAGGCGAAATGCGCATCCCTGCCGTTTGACGCGCCAAGAAACCACATGTTCAGCGTCCCACACCTGATCATCATTTTCGCCGTCGCCCTGATGGTATTCGGACCGGAGAAATTGCCGGAGCTTGCGCGCACGCTGGGCAAGGTGATGGGCGAATTCCGCCGCGCAACGGGCGATCTGCGCTCCACGTTCGAAGGGCACATGCGCGAATTGGAGCGCGACGCGGAATTGCGCCGCGTGCGCGAGGCGCAGGTGCCCACACAGAGTATGGGAGGCGCTTCACCCGCTCCTGCGTTGCCTGTCTCGACGCCTGCTGCATCGTCGTCGGAGGGGGCGTCGTCGACGGGGGCGTTGTCGGAAGACCCGCTGCCGCCCGCGCCCGGTACGGTGGCGACGGAACCTCCGAACGCGTTTGCGGCGCGCGATTTGCCGGAACCGAAACAAGTGCAATTCGAAACTCGCGTGTTACCCCAGGATGCGCAGGCCGATCAGGCCCCGTCTACTGCGGCTGAGAATCCCACAGCGGCCGAGGCGGATCCCGATCCCGAGAAAGTGAGCGATGGCCGCATCCACCCAGCCTGATCCCACCGTTGCACCGCCCGCCGAAGAAGATGCCGGCGGGCGCATGTCGTTTTTCGAGCACCTTCTCGATCTGCGCAAACGCCTGATTTATTCCGCGGCGGCAATCGCGGTAGGCGCAGGGATCGGCCTGCTGGTCTCGAAGCATTTCATCGTGATTCTGGTGCAGCCGATGCAGCAGGCGCTGCGCTCGGCGCATTTTGACGACAAGCTCTATTTCACCTCGCCGGCCGGATACTTGACGCTTGTCATCAACATCGGTTTGTATCTGGGTGTGGTGCTGGCGATGCCGTTTGTGCTGTACCAGGTGTGGCTGTTCGTCGCGCCAGGATTGTACAAACACGAGCGGCGCGCGGTTTCCGGATTCATTGTGTCTTCGATGCTTTTATTTCTTTGCGGCATCGCGTTTGGCTACTACATCATGCTGCCGCGCACTTTGGGATTTTTGATGGGCTTCGCCACGGACTCGCCAGTGAAGCCACTGATCAATTACAACGAATATTTCGAGCTGATCCTGATTATTCTGGTGGGCTTGGGAGTGATTTTCGAGCTGCCGGTGCTGATTTTCATTTTGTCGTTGTTCGGGATCGTGACGCCGAAATTTCTGCTGAAGAATTTTCGCTACGCGATGCTGATCATCACCATCGTGGCCGCGATTGTGACGCCCACGCCGGACGCGACCACGATGCTGGTGTTCATGGCGCCGATGATCGTGTTGTATTTTGTGGGCGTGCTGGTTTCTTACGTTGTCTTGCGGAAAAAAGAGTCGCAGACTGTGGCGGGTGGGGAGGCGCAATAGCGTGGTTAAATTGGTAAGCATCGTGCGCAACAAATTCTGGTTGGCGTCGGCAGTTGCGGTGTTGTCCGGCGTGGTAGCTTGCGGCGCGTCCAATGCGCCTTCTTCCGCGTCTTCCGGCTCGTCGAGTGCTGCTGTGCCGGGTGCCGGCGCGGCCACGCCTGCGCAATCCGCAGCTCCGCGATTGGCGGAAGTCGCGCCGCCTGCCGACCAAACCGGCGGGTTCGATGGCGCGAAAGCGTACGAGCATGTCTCGAAACTTGTCAGCTTCGGTCCGCGCCCACCCGCTTCCGACGGGCTGCATCGCTCGCAGGACTACATCATCGCGCAGCTGAAAGCCGCCGGCTGCGAAGTGGGTCAGGACGATTTTCATGCGTCCACGCCGAAGGGCGACATCGCGATGAAGAATATCATCGCGAAAGCCCCGGGTACCGGACGGGGAATCATCCTGCTGCTGACGCACTACGATACGCTGAGCAGCGTGGAAAATTTTGTGGGCGCGGAAGACAGCGCGTCTTCCACCGGCATGATGATCGAAATGGCGCGTCAGCTGTGTGCCAAGAAAGGTCCCAATTCCGTGTGGATGGCGTTTCTAGACGGCGAGGAAGCGTTCGTGAACTGGGATCAGGATGACGATCACACCTACGGAAGCCGCGAGCTGGCCGCGCGCATGGCCGTCTCCGGCGATCTGAAGCGCGTGAAAGTTGTGCTGCTGGCGGACATGGTCGGGCAGTACAACCTGAAGATTTTGCGCCAGTCGGATGCGCCGAAGTGGCTGAATGACCTGGTGTGGAGCAAGGCAGCGCAATTGGGCTACAACGACATTTTCGTTGCGCAAGAGACCACCACGCAGGACGACCACGATCCGTTTCTCACCCGCGGCGTTCCGGCGCTGGACATCATCGACCTGAACGATTACATCACCGCCGGATACTGGCACACGCCGCAGGATACGCTCGATAAAGTGAGCCCGCGCAGCGTGGCCATTGTCGGATACGTGATTCTGGAATCGGTGGAAGAGCTGCAGAAGAAATTCCGCTAACATTTACTGTTGAGAGACGTTAGGAGCGCGCACGGCATGCCGTGCCCCCACGACGCGCGCCGCCTGGGCGAGACAGTTCCGCCTTGCGGGATTGGCGGGTTCGCCGCTCACCTGTGCTACATTTCTTTGACTCAGTCATGCCGACGGTTCACATCACTTCTGCTAGCGGCGCGTATCAGGTGCGATGTGCGCCGGGGATTTTCTCTCGCGCGGGCGCACTCGTGTCGCGTTTGGGAGAATCCACCGGCATCTACGTGCTCTCCTCGCCGCGCGTGTGGGAACACTGGGGCCGCCCGCTAATCCGCGCCCTTGGCAAGCGGCCACGTGTGCCGGTGCGCGTCATGCTGTTCGACGACAGCGAATCGGCGAAAGACCTTGCGACGGTCGAACAGATCGCGCGCCAATTGGTACTGGCCGGTGCCGATCGCCACGCCACGATCGTCGCGATGGGCGGCGGAGTGGTCGGCGACGTCGCCGGTTTCGCCGCGGCCACCTATCTGCGCGGCGTACGTCTGGTGCACATCCCGACGACGCTGGTGGCGCAAGTGGACAGCTCCATCGGCGGCAAGACCGGCGTGAATCTGCCGGAAGGAAAAAATCTGGTCGGCGCGTTCTATCCGCCGAAGCTGGTCATCGCCGATCCGAAAGTTCTGCTCACGCTGCCGCATCGCGAATATCGTTCCGGGCTCTACGAAGTAGTGAAGTACGGCATCATCGCCGATCCGGAGCTGTTCGCGTACCTGGAGCGCCACATGCTCGCGCTGTTGCGCCGCGATGCCAAAGCCCTGGCGTGGGTGATCACACGCTGCATTCGCATCAAAGCGCACGTTGTGGCGCGCGACGAACGCGAAGGCGGCCTCCGCCACATTCTGAATTTTGGACACACGCTGGGCCACGCGCTGGAAGCCGCCACGCGTTACCGCCGCTTCCTGCACGGCGAGGCGATCGCCTGGGGCATGCTGGCGGCCACTTTATTTGGCCTCGCCACTGACCGCCTGCGCGAGCCCGACGCGACGCGCATGATGCGGCTGATCGCCAGCGTGGGCCCGGTGCCTGCGCTCGCGGGAGTTCGCGCTGTGCAATTGCGTCCCATCCTCGCAGGTGATAAGAAAGCACGTGGCGGACGCGTGCTTTGGGTGCTGCCGCGCCGCCTCGGCAAAGTTGAATGGGGCATCGACCTCCCCTGGACTCTGGTGTCCCGCACTTTCGCGGAATTGCCCGCCCTCTCCGCGACGGCCAAAACCTGATGCAAGCGCAGGTTGGATGACTGTTAAGACTGGAAAATCGCCGAAATTGCCCGGCTCGCGGCCTGCCGGCACCAGCACCGAGGGGGAAGCGTCCGCACGGGTGCGCGAAATGTTCAGCCGCATCGCGCCGCGCTACGATTTTTTGAATCACGCGCTTTCCTTTTCGCTCGATAAGGTGTGGCGGCGGCGCACTGCGCGAAAATTCCGCCGCATCCTGCGCCGCACCGACGCGCGCGTGCTGGATCTTTGTTGTGGCACCGGTGATCTGACCTTTGCGCTCGAACGAGTGCGCGTCCACGAAATTCGCGACGCGGGTGCGCACCGTTTTCCGTTGATTGGTAGCGATTTCGCGCAGCCCATGCTCGATCGCGCGCGCCGGAAAGGTGCGGCGCACGCGCGTTCGACGGTGTTCGCCACCGCAGATGCTTTGCACTTACCTTTCGCCGACGCCTCCTTCGATCTGATTACCAGCGCTTTCGGGTTTCGCAATCTGGTGAATTACGAAGGCGGGCTGCGCGAAATCGCGCGTGTGCTGAAGCCCGGTGGGGAAGTGGGCATTCTGGAATTTTCGGAGCCAGGCGCCGGGGCCATGGCGGGATTGTTCCGTTTTTATTTTCGCAGGGTTTTGCCGCATGTCGGCAAGGCGATTTCCGGGAACAAGGAAGCTTACGAGTACCTTCCCGGCTCCGTGGCGAAATTTCCCGGGCCGACGGAAATCACTGCGTTGATGCGTAAAGTGGGATTCACCTCCGTGCACACGACTTCCTGGAATCTTCGCAGCGTGGTGCTGCATACCGCGAAGTTGCCGCAAGACTGACGCGCGGCGCCCTCGGCGCTGGAAGATTCTACCCCGCCGACAAGCGCATGATTCAAGAAACCAATGAATGCCGCGCGCCATCAGATGGGATGGAGCGAGTTGGACGGCTCGTACGTCAAAACTGCTAACGATGCGACTGTGTCATCCGAGGCCAGATATTTGCCGCGCTGCCGCGCTAGCGGCTGCTGCGTTGTTGTCGTGCGCGGTCGGCTCGCGAGCAGCAGGCACTCCGATCCCCCACGGCACGCTCGAGCTCGTCAGCGAAAATCAGTGGATCGCGCCGGGGCATACGATTCATCTCGGTTTGCATTTCCAGCTTGAGAAAGGCTGGCACATTTATTGGGTGAATCCCGGCGATTCCGGGGAGCCGCCGCGCGTGACGTGGCAATTGCCTGCGGGCGTCAGAGCCGATGAAATCGAGTGGCCTACGCCGCGGCGGTTGGGCACCTCCAGCATCGTTGATTTCGGCTACGAAGACGATGTGATGCTGCTGGTGCCGCTGCGTGCCGGGGTGGGCGCGGCTGCGCTAGGGGCAGGTGACGGTTCGGTGCAACTCAGGGGGGAAGTGAAGGTGCTGGTCTGCCGCGAAATGTGCATTCCCGGCAAGGCGCAACTTTCGCTTACGCTGCCCGTGAAATCGCAGGCGCCCGAGCCCGATGCGCAGACGAATGGGTTATTCGCGGCCGCGCGCAAAGCCATGCCGCGCCCAGCACCGGCGACTTGGCGAATCAGCGTGGCCGACGCGCGTGACTCATTCTCGCTCACCGCGAAACTCGGCAAGCACATCGCGCAGGCGAGTTTCTTTCCGCTGGAGGAGTCGCAAATTAAAAACGCAGCTCCGCAGCAATTTACGGCCGTGCCCGGCGGCTTCCGCCTCACGCTGCAAAAATCCGATCAGCTTCTAAAGCCGATCGTGCGATTGAAAGGCGTGTTGGTGCTCGCAGGCGATCAGGGCTACATAATGGACGTGCCGGTGAACCACACCGTCGCCGCGCGACGTGACGACGGCGGAGCTTTAGATTTTGTAGCGGCCAGTCCCGCGAAGCGGGACTGGCCGCCTTTGCAGTAGCTCTCGAAGGAGGCAACACAGCGATGAATCGCTCGACTTTGTATCGTTTTCTCGTCATCCTCATGCTATTCGCCGTACCGCTGTTGATCGCCGCCGCGAAAGTGGGCGACTCTGCGCCCGAATTCACCACAACAGCCAGCAACGGCAAGACCATCCGCCTCTCAGACTATCGCGGCAAATTCGTCGTGCTCGAATGGCACAATAACGGCTGCCCATACGTCGGTAAGCATTACAACAGTGGCAACATGCAGCGGCTGCAAAAGCAATGGACCAGCAAGGGCGTGGTTTGGCTCACCGTGCTTTCCTCCGCGCCCGGCAAGCAGGGCTACCTGACCGCAGGCGAAGAGAATGATTACCTGACGAAAGAGCACGCCGCGCCTACAGCCGCGCTGCTTGATCCCACCGGCGAAATCGGCCATCTCTACAACGTGAAGACCTCGCCGCAAATGGTGGTAGTCAATCCGCAAGGCACAGTCATCTACAGCGGCGCAATCGACGACAAGCCCACGACCGATCTGCAAGATGTGCAAGGCGCGACAAATTATGTAAGCCTCGCGTTAGAGCAAGCGATGGCCGGAGAGCCAGTGCAAACTCCAGCCACACGCCCGTATGGTTGCTCGGTTAAGTACAAAGACTAGACGCGACTGCTCGTGCGCGGGAGCGCGGCCTTCTGGCAGGTGTTGCAACTTGCGAGGTGAGGGCGATTCTGTCTAGTTTTCCAGGCCGAGGACTCGGATTTTGTTTAGAAGAGTTTTGTAGCTGACGCCGAGCTTTTCGGCGGCGCGGGTTTTGTTCCATTTGGCGTCGCGCAGAGCGTCTTGAATTTTGAAGCGTTCCACGTGCTGAACGGCGCGCTGCGATACTTCTTCGAGCGGGCCTTCCCACAAGAATTGTTCGGCTAGCATCCCGCCAGGGAGTTCCTCGACTGTCGGTTTGGACTCCGGCAATTGCAGCGCGCTCTCGTTTATTTCCGGGCCGTTCGCCAGAATTGCAGCGCGCTCGATGGCGTTCTGCAACTCGCGTACGTTTCCGGGCCAGGAATACGTCAGCAAGCGCGCGCGAGTCTGTTTGCCCAATTGCAAGTCGGGCTTGCGAAATTCGCGGCGGAACTTCTCCAGAAAATATTCGGCCAGCAGCAGGACATCGTCACCGCGGTCGCGCAACGGCGGGATAGTGATGGGAACGGCGGAAATGCGGAAGAATAGATCTTCGCGGAAAGTTTTGTCCGCCACGGCCGCGCGCAAATCCTTGTTGGTCGCGGTCAGGATGCGCACGTTCACTTCGATTTCCTGCGTGCCGCCCACACGCTCAAAGCGCTTTTCCTCCAGCACGCGCAGCAGCTTGCTCTGAATGGCCATGGGCAGCTCACCAATCTCATCCAGGAACAAAGTCCCGCGGTGCGCCAGCTCCAGCTTGCCGATTTTTCGCGCGCCCGCCCCCGTATAAGCACCGCGCTCATGGCCGAACAGCTCGTTCTCGACCAATCCCTCAGGAATCGCAGCGCAATTCAGCGCCACAAAGGGATGATCCGCCCGCGGGCTCAAATGATGAATCGCGCGCGCAAATACTTCCTTACCCGTGCCGCTTTCACCCAGCAGCAGCACCGTGGAATCCGTCGCGGCCACGCGCTGGGTCATCGAACTCGCGTCTTTCATCGCCGGATGCTCGCCCACGATGCGCGGAAATCCGTAGCGCACCGCGTATTCCTCGCGCAGCAATAAATTCTCGCGCAGCAATTCCTGCTGCTGCGCCGCGCGCTGCAAGAGCAACTTCAGATGATCCAGGTCCACCGGCTTCTGAATAAAATCGAACGCGCCTTCCTTCATGGCGGTCACAGCTTCTTCCACCGAGCCGTACGCCGTCATCAAAATCACCGGCAAGGTAGCTTCCACTTTCCGCGATTCGCGCAGCACGTCCAGACCGGAACTGCCAGGGAGTTTTAAATCGGAGAGAACCAGCAGGTAGCGCCGCCCGCGCACTTTCTCGATGGCCGAATTTCCGTCCGGAGCTTCTTCGACGTTGTAGCCCGCGCGTTCCAGCGCCTTGCGGAGCATCGCCCGCAATTCGGCTTTATCTTCGACAAGGAGGATCGGTTCCATGAAGCGAAATTTCTAACGCGCCCAGCCGGGATCGCCACCGGCCTTCTGCAGCTCATCTTCGGCGTCGGCGATGGCCTGCTGGTCCGCCGCGATGGCTTGTTTCTTGGATTCGATTTTGTCGGTTTTCTCGTTGATGTCGCTGCGCGAATAGCCCTGCTGCATGCCTTTCACCGGATCGTTGTAATACTGCACGTCCAGTACGCCCAGTTCGCGCTGCATCACGTCCAGCTCGGTCTGATCCTGCTCTAATTTTTTGCGGAGATCCGCGAAGCGTTTCCGCCAGGATTTCTCGTCGGCGCCGGCGGAAGCTCCTGTTGCGGGAGCCGGGGTGCCCGCGGCGCCTGCGGGCGCGTCAGTGCCGTCAGCCGCTGCCAGAGTCTGCCCGACCGCGGAGACCCCACCAGCGGTGGGAATATTGTCATTGTTGAAAACTCGAGGCGGCTTCGCGCCGGCCTGATCTTTCTTCTGCTCGCGCGCCTTGCGTGCAGCCGCCACCAGCGCGTCTTCCTTCGGCGGCGGACTCACGACAGTGGATTGCGAAGCAGGTGCCTGAGCCACCGCAGCCGGTGCTGATGCCGGCGCGGCAGATGACGGCGCAGAAGCGGGCGGCGCTTGCTGTGACTGCTGCGATTGCTGCGCCTGATTCTGGCTGGGCTGCCCCTGGGCGTTCTGACGCGCAAACGCGTCCCCCGATAACAGGAGAAATGTCGCCACAGCGGCGGACAATAGGTCTTTACGCATGGGTTGACGCCTCCTCGGAGGTCGATGGAACGCCTGCTCTGAGTTTAGATGCGGGCAGCGCGGGTGGCAACCGTGGATGGTGTAGGGTCCTGCCGCAAAGGTAACCACAACAGAAACTCAGCCCCGCCGCCCTGGCGGTTGCGTCCTTCGATGCTGCCGCCGTGCTGCAGGGCCACTTTTTGCACCACAGCGAGACCCAGACCGGTGCCTTCGGATTTGGTGGTATAGAAGGGCAGGAAGATTTTCGGTAGGTCCGTCTCTGGAATTCCCGGGCCGTCGTCCGCTACGCAGATACGCTGCCACTTGCGGCCGCCCAACTCCTCGATGGTTCCGGAAATGGTCACGCGCGGAGCCGTGCTGGCGGTCAGCGCCGACTCCGCGCCGTTGCGCGCTAGGTTCAACAGCGCTTGCCGCAGCAGTGCTTCGTCCCCGGGCAAATCCTGGAACGTGCCTTCGAACTCGACGGCGCACTGCGGAATGGTTTCGTGCAGCTCTTCTGCCACTTTTTCGACGACCGTCTGCATTGGCACTGTCTCGTAGCAAATTTCCAAGGGTTTCGCGAAGCGCAAAAACTCGGTAACCACGTGAGTGAGCGCGCGCGTCTGCTCCAGAATGCGCTCGGAGGATTCGCGCACGTCGCCCGGAGCCGTTTCGCTGCGAATCATCTGCGCGTAACCGGAAATCGTGGCCAGGGAATTCTTGAATTCATGCGCGATGCCCGCGGACATTTCGCCCAGCGCCGCGAGATTTTCCTTCCAGCGAATCTGCTTTTGCAGGGCAGTCAATTCCGTCAAGTCGCTCATCAGGCACAGGGCGCCGCTTATTTTCATATCCTGCGCATGAGGGTCTTTGGCGTGGGACAGGTTGTCGGCCACGCCGGATTTTCCAGAAGCCCGCGCGGCGCGATAAATCGGCGAAATGGTCACGCCCAGATTACGCACGGAGCCTTCGGAGGTGAGGTGCTCGATTTCGCCGCGCTGGAACGTCTTGCCGTCGCGGATGCACGCCGTCAGCATCTGCGTCAGCTCCGATTCCGGGCCCAGGATTTCCTTGTACGAGCGGTAACGCAAGGTGCGGATGCCCAGCGCTTCTTCGGCTGCGGGGTTCGTTGAACTGATTGCGCCGGTGGCATTCACCAGCAGCAGGCCCGTGGGCATGTTGCGCGTCACTTCTTCGGTGAGCCGCTCGGATTCCTGTGCACGTTCCTGAGCCAACAGGTGCAGCCGCGCGAGTTCCTTTTCCTGAGTGCGCAGTTTTTCGATCACACCCTGCATCGAAGCGGCCATGAACGCGGAGGGATTCTCAACATCGGTTTTCGGCGTGGTCCAATCTTCCTGGTTCGCGCGCGCCTGGTCACGCATAAATTTGCGCAGCAGAAAGGCCACTACCACCAGGCCCGCGAAGAGTATCACCACGAGCGCAACGGCGAAGCCCATGTTGAAGGGCAGAGCAGACACGGGGTGCAGATGAACGGGCGCGGTCATTGGAGATTCTCTCGGTCCGACTTCGTAAAATTGAATGATTTCATCAACGCACCATCAGCAGCGATTGATACCAGTTCACCAGCGGCGTGCCGAAAAAAACCACCAGCAGCGCCCCGGCTCCCAGAAATGTGCCGAACGGCAATTCGTAATCCGCATCCTTGCGGCGTGCCAGAATAATCGCGACGCCCAGCACGCTGCCGAGCAACGACCCCGCCAGGATCGTCAGCAGCGTACGTTTCGCGCCGAGAAATGCGCCGGCCATGAGCATCATCTTTACGTCGCCCAGGCCCATGCCTTCGCGTCCACGCAATTTAAAATACGCTTCGGACACCAGCCATAGCAAACCGCTGCCGACCGCTGCGCCCAGCAGCGCATCCACCAGCGAGAGCACCGACGCCGGGGGAGGGTATTCGAATAAATGATTCGCGATCCACAGCGCCGTGCCGTCCATCGGCTTGGTGAACAAACTGAAAATCAGGCCGATCGCGAAGCCCGTGAAGTTCACCACATCGGGCAAAATGCGTTCGCGCAGGTCGGTGAACACCAGCACGACCATGATGGCCGAAAACGCCGCCCACTTCGCCGCATCCACGCTGATTCCAAACGCGTAGAAGCAACCGAGAAATAGCAGGCCGGTCAGCAATTCAACTAGCGGATACATCCACGAAATTTCCGTCTTGCAGTTGCGGCATTTTCCGCCCAGCAGCAGCCAGCTGAGCACCGGAATATTGTCGTACGCGCGAATCGGCTCGCCGCATTTCGGGCACGCCGACGCCGGCAGCACGATGGACTTGCCCGACGGGATGCGCAAAATGCACACGTTCAAGAAACTGCCGATGATCAGGCCGAACAGAAACACAAAAATCCCGATGAAGGTAGTGAACGCCACAATTCGATTGTGCCCCAACGCTGCGCGCCCCTCAAGCAGCGGCTTGGGCATCGTGCCCGACTGCTAACGCGGGCAAGGGCGGACGAGAACGCGCCGCCTGGTGCGAAGAGGGATTTGAACCGCGTAAGCAGCACACAGTCCGGGGTCGCTGCGCGCTGAAAACGTTGTGTCGAAGAACCCGAAATGAACGCGGCTCAGAAGGAATGCTCAGCAAGGCGTCGAAACAGTGAACCTACGGTCCGCCAGTCGGCCCATTCTCGCTTTTGGCAAGAACGGGCTACCGGCAATCCTGCCTGAACTCGCCTTCTGGAAAAAACTACAGGATGTTGATCGAAAGACGCACGCCCGGATGAAAGCGGTCGTACATGTAATATCCGCCGTCGTCGTACTGGACGTACACGTCGTCGTCGTAGCCCCAGCCTACTGGCCACGGCGCGCCAAATCCGAAGCTGTAACCGCCGTATGCGAAGCGATGACGGTCATAGTCGCCGCGGTTCACATGGAAGCTGTGCCCGCTGCCGAAACTGGCGTTGTAATGCGCCTCTGATATTCGGCCGTGCGGGCCATTACTACCACCGTGATTTTGCGCTGCCGCGTGTGATTGCGTCGCATGCGTTTGATTCGAAGCGGCGCGGGTTTGTGTCGAGTGCGCCGCCTGCGTGTGCTGTTGCGCTGCAGGCTTGGCTTCTTGCGCGTGCGGCGCTGTCGCCTCGTGCCGCGCCGCAGGTTTGGATTCCTGCGCGTGCGAAGGCTGGGCATGTTCCTGCGCGGGTTTGGCCTGCTGCGCATGTCCCGCCTCCGAATGTCCTTCCTGGCCGTGTTCTTGCCTGCCGTAAACGGAAGCAGTGGTGCCCAAAAGTAAAAGTAGTGCGGTCATGGGGATCGCGTATTTCATAAATTTCACCTCGAATGGAGACACACGCAAGTCTATCGGTTCGAGGCCAGCGAATCTGTCCCAATCAGCACAGGTTCCAGCAGCGTTTGGCGCGCGAAATGCGGCAGGAAAATCTGTGCCTCAGCTGTACCTCTCCGCGCGGGACTTGTAGATCTCGCGTTCATTTCGTGTTCACCGTTCGTTCGTCGCTCCGTCATGTGGCGAAGAGACGAAAAACTGACACGCTCACGACAATCATTTGATTTCTTCGTGACAAGCGCCGTCGGGCTCCCGCTTACCGTGAGCACTCGGGCTACGGCATTCAATTCAACATGAGAGGAACATCATGGACAAGACGAAGGGATTCATGAATCGCACTGTAAATCGCCGGTCACTGTTGCAGAAGGGAGTAATGGCAGGAGCAGCCACGGTAGGTGCTGGGTTGTTGGGTGCCGGCAAGGCAGCATTTGGCCAGAGCAGCTCAGGCAGTCTCAACAAGGGTGACGCAGCCATTCTTCGGTTCCTGGCCGCCGCCGAATTAATCGAATCGGATCTTTGGATACAGTACGCCGAACTGGGCGGCATCGGCGACAACCCGCCAATCGAAGTTGACCAAAACGAAATGTTGAACAATTACCAGATCGCCTTGTCGAATCTCGATGGCGATGGCCCACAATACATCGCTAGCAACACCATTGATGAAATCAGTCACGCCGCCTTCCTCAACGGTTACCTAGAATCCAAAGGCGCGGAACCGGTCAATTTCGACGAGTTTCGCACGCTACAGGGCAGTACGGCGACGGGCGCGCAGAACATCGGCCGCCTGACCAACCTGATGCACCTCAACGTGGACACCAGTTGGTTCGTGCGCTACCGCAGCTCTACCAATCCCGATTTTGGCGCCACGTTCCCGCAGGCGCTCAAACTCAATAACGTCACCGCCATTCCCCGCAACAACAAGGATTTCGACGGCGCTTCGAATCCGAACTTTAAGGGTAACGACCACATCCAGGCGATCGCCAACGTGGCCGCCTTCCACTTCGGAATGATCGAACAGGGTGGCTCGAGCCTCTACGCGGCGCTTAGCCAGAAAGTCAGCAGTCTGGAAGTGCTGAAGATCACGCTGGGCATTGGGGGCGACGAGATCGCGCACTTCCTCGAATGGACGGATTTCGCGGGCAACGGAGTGCAACAGCCGGTGGCGCCTTTCAAGGACGCGATATCCGGGCTGTCGTTTCCCGATTTCTTCAACAACCCACCGTTGCAGCCGCCCAGCCTGGTTCAGCCCAGTCTGATCTTTCCGGTTCCCTGCGAGTTCATCAGCGCGGACCTGCCCCGCTGCGCGGTGATTCGACCAAGCGACGACAAATTTGCAGGCGCCGTGGCGGCGATTGCATCGCTCACCGCGGATGGCCTATTCGTCGGGCAGCAGCCGAAGTTCCTCCAGTTGTTGCAGCAAATGGCGGAAGAAGCGGACGCTGCCACACGCCAGGGTTAGTCGGCTAAAACCAAAAGCAGCACGAGATTGGTCCCGCGCTTCCTCCGGATCTCGCGGGACCATATCTGTTTTGAATACCTTCAGGCTTAGCGGCGTCAATCATGGCGAAGGGCCTGCGCGGGATCGATCTGCAAAACGCGCGCGCCGGGGATGGCGCAGGCGATGGCCGCGACGGCGAGCAAGAAGACCGGCGCGCCCGCGAACGTGAGCGGGTCAAGCGGCGAAATTCCGTACAGCAGTCCAGCGGTAAATTTCTGCGCGGCCCAGGCGCCGCAAAGCCCTATCGCTGCGCCAATCACGGCCATTTTCAAACCGTGCTTCAACACCAGCCACAAGACATTGCCATGGCTCGCACCCAATGCCATCCGCACCGCCATCTCCTGCTTGCGTTGCGCGACGAGAGAGGAGACCACGCCATAGATGCCCACAACTGCAAGCGCCAATCCTGCCACCGCGAACGAGGCCAACAAAACGGTGGTGAATCGTCGACCTCCGGTCGAGCGTTCGACCAACTCGTCAATCGTTTGTACTTCGGCTAAAGGCACGTCGGAATCCAGCGCACGAAGTTGACTTCGTATTTCGGACTCCACTGCATGCGGCTCTGAAGCCGTGCGAACCAGAATGTCCTTGAACCCGCCATTCACCAGCGGGTGCTGGGAATACAGCACGGTAATCTGTGGTTGCGGCGCGTGGGCCAGACCAGCATTTTTGAAATCGTCAATAATGCCAATGATTGTTACGTCCACGTCGTCCGTTATATTCTCTTCAACAGCGATTCCTGGTAATTGCGGAGGCCCGATGTGAATCTTGCGGCCGATGGGATCTTCTGTCGCGAAATAGCGCCGCTTGAATTCCTTGCTGATCAGTGCCACCGGAGGGCTCGTGGCGCTGTCCGGCTCCGCGAAATCTCTTCCGCGAATCAGCGGAATTCCCAATGTTCGCAAGAAGTGTTGGTCCACAACTCCAAACTGCGCCGTCGGCACATCTTGCAGTCGTGTGACAGGATGCCCCGGAATAACCAACATCTGAGTCCACCCATTATTTGGCGGGTACACGGTTGTCACCGTCGCCCCCATCACGCCGGGCACGGCCCGGACCCTTGTTCCAAAATCATCGCAGAAGCGCGTTCTTACTCCGGGGTTTGAATAGCGGACAGGCGGCAAATAAATGCGGCCTCTCAATAAATGGTCCTGCCGGATACCCAGATTCTGACCTTCCAAACGGATGATGCTTCGAATCAGCAGGCTCGCTCCCACCACAAGCATCAAACACATCGCCATTTCCGTTATCACTAGCAGGCTGCGCACGCGCTGACTCGAACGTCCGGACATCCCGGATCGCCCGCCTTGCTTCAGCGCATCCACCAGGTTCAGCCGAGTGCCCATGAACGCCGGCGCCAGCCCAAAAAGCAAACTGGTGACCAGAGAGACCAATAAAGTGAACGTCAGAACCCGCCAATCGATTCCCACCGAACTGAGTTGGGGTAGATTTTCCGGATGCATCCTCGCGAGAGCTGTGAGTCCAATCTCCGCACATCCAAATCCCACCGCTCCGCCGATGAGCGACAGCAATAGCGTCTCCGCAAGCAATTGCCGGACAAGCCCGCCTCGTCCCGCGCCCAAAGCCGCGCGCACCGCCAGCTCCCGTTGACGCGCCGAATTGCGCGCCAAGAGCAGATTAGCCAGATTCACGCAGGCTATCAGCAGGATCAGGCTAACGGCTCCCATCAACAAGTACAGCATCGGCCGCAGCGCTCCCACCCGGGAGTCTGCCAATCTCTTCACGGCGACACCGACACCCTCGTCTACCGGATGTTCTGCCGCGAGCGCAGCGGCGATCACCGAGAGATCGGCCTGAGCCTGTTCGACCGACACTCCAGGCTTCAGCCGTGCCAACGCTGCGTAGCCGCGCTCTCCTCTCCCGCTTTCTGCCCACATGTCGGGCGAGTATGGAAAGGGAGTCCAAATTTCGCTGTGCCGCCCAGGCTCCACCCATGCCGGAATCACATTCGGCATGACTGCGACAATGCTGTAGGCCTCACCATTGATGCGAATTTTGCGGCCCAGTACCGACGGGTCGTCATCGAACCGGTTTCTCCACAGCTGCGCGCTGATTGCGGCCACGTAGTTTTTGCCTTCCTCATTTTCATCTTCGGAGAAGAGCCGGCCGATGATGGGTCGAATACCGAGAATTTCGAAATACGCGGCTGGGACCAACCCGACCTCCATCTGCTCCGGTCGGCCCGCGGACTCACCGAAACTCACATTCTTAGCCCAGGTGTCGTAAGCCACCATGTTCTGAAAGCTGCGGCTTCTTTGCGCGAAGTCGCGAACGTCCAGCGCCGAAGGTCCGTCAGGATTTGCAAAGGTATTAAACATGCCTTTCTGAATGGAGTAGATGCGCACGAGTTGGTCTGCGGCAGTGAAGGGCAGCGGCCGCAGCATGAGCGCATCAATGGCGCTGAAAATTGCGGTGTTGGCACCGATGCCCAGCGCCAGCGTCAGAATCGCGACAGCCGCAAAGCCTGGGCTTTTGCGTAGGGAGCGGGCGGCGTACCGCACATCGCGAGCAAATCGTTCCAGCCAAATCGCGCTCCATATTTCGCGGACGTCCTCCTGGACGCGCGTGGTGTTGCCGAAAGCTCGACGCGCGGCATGACGCGCTTCTTCGGGCGGCACACCAGAGTCTCGCTGCTCTTCTGATTCCAGTTCGAGATGCGCTTCGAGCTCGCGTTCTACTTCGGCATCACGATCGCGGCGTCGCCAGACTGCGACGCGAGCGATGCGCGAGCGCAGCCAATTCCAGACGCTCATGGCTAGTCTCCCCGCACTGGCCGCAGCACTGTTGCGACCGCCGCAGCCAGTTGTTTCCAGCGCGATTGCTCGCGCACCAATTGCTTCTTGCCCCCCGGCGTCAGCCGGTAATATTTGAACTCGCGATTCCGGTCTTTGGCCATTTCCCACTTCGCGACGATCCAGCCCTTCCGCTCCATGCGGTGCAGCGCGGGATAGAGCGAGCCATGCTCCACCTGCAGCACCTCGTCCGTGGTGCGCTGAATATGTTTCGCGATTTGATGGCCGTGTGCCGGCCCGAACAGCAGCGTGCGCAGGATCAACATATCCAGCGTGCCTTGCAGCAGCTCAGTGCGGTTTGGGGTCTTGTTGGTCGGCATGATGGTAGGTATTCTACCTCTGTTAGGGTAGACGCGCTACCCTCGATGAAGATAGCAGCCGACCGATCACAAATCCCTGCCTTTGCAACTCGCTCGATTAACAGTTCTCATTTGACCGACTGTCGGCTGCCATCTCTTCGTCCTCGCGGACGAGGAACCCACGCTCCGCCGCACCTTTCGCCCAGACTGCGAAGCCTACTGCCAGCACGTAGGCCGCTGGTGGCCCGCCACACGCCCCCGAGCTTGAATGGACTTTAATTACGGCTTGCGTTCCGCTCCAACCAGAGTGACGGCGATCACGCACTTTTCCGTCGACCGGTTATGCCAAGCATGGCGGGTCCCGTTCTGAATCACGCAATCACCCGCCTTCAGCAGCACTTCCGCTCCGTCGTCCAACTCCAAATACACTTCGCCGGAAATCACGACGTCGAAATCCACCGTGTCGGTCGTATGCATGCCGGGATGAGCCGGTTCCAGCACATCCATCATCCCTGCCAATTTGTCCTGCATCTCTTCCAGCGCGGACGCGGTGACAATTCGCTCGCCGCGCGGCTTCGTCGCCGCCGGCAGCGTGAAGAATCCGAAGCGGAAGCCAGCTTTGACAGGGAAGTAGCGCGACTGCATCGGCGCAGTTCCGTCTGACGGAAGCTCCTGCACAGAATCGCTTCCCCACACTCGATGAAATTCGTACCCTGGAAGCAGCGCCACAGTCACCGGCTGAACTCCCTGGTCGCGCATGATCAGCGATTTTCCGGATGCATCCTGCCCCGTCACCACGCAGCGAATATCCATAATCTCCCCCAAATTCGAGCGGATTATACATAAAGCGTTCTGGTGGAGCGCCCCACCGTTTCGACGCAGGCCACCTGCGAGGTAATCCGTGAGCTCGGCGTCCCGAATCACATGGTCAAGGGGATATTTGAGCCGCCCCTAAATGCGTCGCGTTACTTCACGCTCCTGCTATTGGCGTTATCGGTACTCCGAAACCGCGTGCGGAGCCGGCAGAAATTTGGCATAATGCGCTCGTTCCGTGGAGGCTGCACCATGAAAACCCTCGGTTTCCTCGGCCTGCTCTGCGGTTTTGTTGCGTTGTCGCCTCCATCCGCCTCGGCTCAAAACTCCAACCAAGTGGGACGCTCGGAAGGCGCCACCATGCCGAGGCTCGTCAGCATCTTCATTCCGCCACTTCTGAATGCGCCGTTCGCCGCAATAGTCACCACAGTGTGGACCATCCGTTTTGGCGACGGCAACTCTCGAACCATCAAGAATCACCGTACCATCGCGCGTGATAGTGCAGGTCGCATTTTTCAAGAGCGCCGTTATTTCACTCCGGATGGCGACAAGGAAGAGACCGCCATCACCCAGATTGAATACAGCGACCCGACCACGCACCAGATATACATCTGCCATCCTGATGGGCATGTCTGCGAGCTGTATGAATATCGTATGTTGGCAGTCGCGGATGATGCTACGAATGAAACGTCCTCCTCTGCAGCAAATAATGTAAAGAGCGAGGATCTCGGCCATGAAGAAATTCTCGGCCTTGATGCCATCGGAACACGGGAGACCACCACAATTGCTCCGGGCACGGTCGGGAACGATCAGCCCCTCGCCGCGGTCAGGGAATTGTGGCACTCGACGCAACTGGGTTTTAATTTGGTGCTCGACAAGACTGATCCGATATCCGGCAACGCACAGATTCGCGTTACCGACATTCACCTCGGAGAACCCGATGCGCGCCTTTTCGCGCCACCGGGAAGCTTCAGCGTCGTGGACGCCCGACGCTCCGTCACACCGTCAGCGAACTAACTTCATTTCCGGAGGGCGAATCATTTCAGATCGTGCAACGTAAGCCGCGTGCCAGAGCGAATCGCCAAGCGCTTTCCATTGAAACTGCAGCCGACGGTAGCTGTGGAACCAGTTTTGGTCGGGTCCGTGTCTTGCCAGGTCTTAATAGGAAAGTCCGCAAGCCTCTTCCCTGACGGAATTGCGAAAACCTGTACTGTATTGCTGGCCGCGGCGACAAATCTTCCTGACGTACCGCAGAAGGCACCCCGCGCCCATGCCCATGATTCCATTTCCTTGTCGTCGGCCATCTCAAGCTCCAACTTACCGACTAGTTCGTCGTTTCTACCGTTCTTGATGACGACTTCCTTCGGCACGCCGTCGGCTATCGTATTCGGATATTCGACGACCCACTTTCCGTTCGGGGAACGATGTGAATTGGGCGTATTCTTTACAAGCACTCGACCCGTTTTCGGATCCACTACATCACCCCCGCTCCGATTGTTCAAGAACTCGATTTTTCCGTCGGCCGTTACGCCGCCCCAGGAGATCCCTCCGGCCGGGTACGGCTCCGATCGTTTTGCGATCAGCTTCCTCGTCCGCCAGTCATAAAGGGTCACAACCCGGCCATTTTGTGGATCCGATTCCGTGTAGGCGGAGACGATCCGACCATCCGCTGAAATCTGCGCATACGGTCCGTCGTCATCAGCATCGAACCACTGCGCAGGGAGGTCCTGCGACTGCCCTGATTCCATATCGACCAACAAAAGATGGGCGCGCGCGTCTTTTCTGAACCTCCCGCCCGCAATCACCGCAGTTAGTCCGTCAGACGTGGCGGACAAGAACGCCGTATCGGGTCCGAGAGTCAAACAGCGCTTCCTCGAACCCGTTCTGGCATCGTAGGTGATCGAATGGACGCTTGAGAATTTGTCCAAAGCTGGTGGACTAACCAATCGGATTTCATGAAGAAGCTGCCCGTCTTTGCTGAACGCGACATTTTCCGTCTGAGTGTCACTTGTGTCCCGCGAGGTGGCGACGCTAATGTTTTGGGCGGCGCAGTCGGGGATGATGTTCACTAGCACCGCTGCAAATAATCCCATCCGCAACAATCGGCACAATGTATAGTCCTCCTTCGCGGCTCGGGGCCGGCCATTCGCTCGGCTCTCGGTCGCTGCTGAGTGATGGGCAGTTGCGATGCCACTGTGAGCGGGCGTTCGCAGTAACGGGTAACCGCAATTATTTCATCAAGCCGAGACGCTCGCCATCCCCGCAGGCGTCCAGGCGCCCGTGGCACATCACGCGCAGTGTCGGTACAGAGACACGCAGCATTTCACCCGACGCGATCACTTGGAAGCGTTCCCACGTGGCCGGGCTAAGTCGCATAATCGAACACCCGCCCGTCACCGCGATCATCCCGCCGTTTGAACGCACACCACGCACTACGCTATATTTGTTGGTTTACACCCCATGTCCTGGCTCGAACAGAAGGTCTTGGCTTACGAACAGATGCGCTTCGCGCAGGAACCGGATCGCCGCGTGCTGCCATTTGCATGGGGCCTCGAACACATCGGAGGCGCGGCGGACGAACGCGATCCGCGCGGCTGGCTGGAAAATTTCGCGCGCGACACGGTAGCGCGCAGCGACGAATGGTTCGCCACCACCCCGGCGGACGACTACGCGCTCACTGACAACGTCCTCACCTTCACCAGCGCCATCACCTCGCCTTGGCCCGAAAATAATCGGGTGCACGCGCAATTGTTTCAGGCGCGCCGCAGCGGTCCGGCCGTCGTCGTCCTCGCGCAATGGAATTCGCGTTGGGAGGAGCAGCAGAACGTCTGCCGCTGGCTGAACCAACTGGGCATCACCGCCGTGAAGCTGAGCCTGCCGTATCACGATCGCCGCGCCGTTCCCGGCCATCCGCGCGCCGATTATATGGTGAGCCCCAACATCGGGCTCACGCTGCAGGCCAATCGCCAGGCCGTCCTGGACACGCGCCGCACTTTGCGCTGGCTCGAACAGCAAGGCTACAACCGCCTCGGCATTCTCGGAACCAGTATCGGCTCCTGCCTCGCGTTTCTCACCATCGCGCATGAACCTGCTCTGCGCGCCGGCGCGTTCCTGCACGTCTCAACATATTTTGGTGATGTGGTTGCCGCCGGCCTTACCACCAGCAACGTCTGGCAAACTCTGCACCACGAAATTTCGCTCGATGAAGTACGCCGCTATTTTTCGCCGATCAGTCCGTATCCTTACATCTCGCGCCTGCACGGCACGCGCAAGAAAATCCTAGCGATAAGCGGGTGCTACGACCCCACCTTCCCGAACGAGCTGACCAACGAATTCCTCACTGCGATCCGCCGCGATGGCGTCGCGTTTGAGAGCCTCTCGCTCCCGTGCGGTCACTACTCTATGGGAGTCGCGCCCTTCAGTTACGCCGCAGGCTACCGCTTCGGTACGTTCCTGTTTCAAGCCCTGGCTTAACGTTTGTTTTTTTCTGTGCGCGCCTGTAAGTCCAACAGCATTTCAGCTGAATGCGCATTTTTTACCGCGCGGCTCGTTAATTCCTAAAGAACCCGGCAGCTCTTGCCGATAAGCGAAATGGAGGCACTCCGATGGCAAACCCGGTAGGCGCAGTTTCACACGTTCCACCAGTAGCACAAGCTCACGACACGCAGGCTGAAAAGCCGGCAGCAAATGTGACCAAGGTCACTCCGCAGGACACTGTCAACATCAGCGCCGCCGGAAAAGCGGCAAGCCAGGCGAAGCCCGCCGCGAAACCGGCGGAAGACGCCAAGCATCAAGGCTAAAACCCACGAGCGAATGTTTCGGCTATCGGATCCAATCGGCCGCGGTGCGGGGCTCCGTCACAACGACCATGGAGTTCCGGTCGCGGTTGCATTTTTCGTCAGGCGACGAGCGGGCCGGATTTAACGCAGAATTTTGCTGAAGTCGCCGGCGGCAATGCAGCGTTCGATCGCGCGAATATCTGGCGCGAGCGAGCGATCAGCCTCCACCATTTTCGATTCCGCGCGCACCATTGCTTGCGCCTTCGCGGCGTGCGCGCCCGTGGCGAGAGGCGCGAGCAGATCAATTCCTTGGCAGGCGGCGAGCAACTCGATCGCCAGCACATTTCGCAAATTTCCCAGCATCGGCTGAATCCTGCGCGCCGCGCCCATCCCCATCGAAACGTAATCTTCCTGATTCGCAGACGTCGGAATCGAATCCACGGAATGTGGCATGGCTTGCGTCTTCATTTCGCTGGTTAGTGCGGCTGCGGAGACTTGCATGATCATGAATCCGGAATTCAGCCCCGCGTCGCGCACCAGAAAGGCAGGGAGCAAGCTGGTCTGAGGATTGGTCATTTGCTCGATGCGGCGCTCGGAAATTCCCGCGAGCGTTGCCAGCGCGACGGCTAGCTGATCGGCGGCCATCGCCAGCGGCTGTCCGTGAAAATTTCCGCCGCTGATCACTTCGCCAGCCCCCGTGCCGGAACCTGCGCCAGAATCCGCAAACACGAGAGGGTTATCCGTCGCGCTGTTCAATTCCACCGCAAGCGTCGCACGCACTTGCGTCAGCGCATCGCGCGCCGCTCCATGCACTTGCGGTGTGCAGCGCAGGCTGTAAGCATCCTGCACACGCTTATCTTTTTCCGCGGCGCGGTGCGATTCGCGAATCGCACTGCCGTCATTCAGCCAACGCAAATTACGCGCGGTGACCGCATGTCCCGCGTAAGGTCGCACCGCCGCAATGCGCTCATCAAATGCCGCGGGGCTGCCGCGCAAAGCATCGAGCGAAAGCGACGCCGCGACATCCGCGGTGTCCATAGCAATCTCTGCTTCACGCAAACCTAGCGAAAGCAGCGCCAGCATTGCTTGCGTGCCATTCAGCAGCGCCAGACCTTCCTTCGCTTCCAGCTTTAATGGCGCGATCTGTGCACTACGCAGAGCATCGCCGCCGGAAACTTTGTGGCTCTGCAGAATCGCTTCGCCTTCGCCAATCGCCGCCTGCGCCAGATGCGCCAGCGGCGCCAGGTCTCCCGACGCGCCTACGGATCCCTGCGACGGAATCACCGGATGCACGCCGGCGTTCAGCATCGCGCACAAAGTCTCCGCCACCACCGGACGCACGCCGGAAAATCCCTTAGCAATGGCATTCGCGCGCAGCAGCAACATGGCGCGCGTTTCGTGCTCGCTAAGCGCCGCGCCGACGCCGCAGGCATGGCTGCGCACCAGGTTCACCTGCAATTCGCCAATCTGCTCGCGCGAAATGCGCACCGACGCCATTTTCCCGAAGCCCGTATTCACGCCGTACACGGCCTGGTCCGATGCAATCAGCCGCTCGATCACCGCGCGCGACGCCAGCATCCGCTCGCGCGCTGGCGCAGCCAGTTCCACTTTCGCGCCTTCCAAGACCACGCGATAGAGCTGCGCAAAATCCAGATGTTCGCCGTCAATTTGAATTGCGCTCATGAGTGTGCGGCTTTCTCGCCGCGCGGATGCGCCGCGTCCTTCAGAGCAGGGAAGTACTTGCGATATTTTTCCGGCAGGGATTTCGGCCGCCCCTGCTTGTCGCAGAATACGTGCAGCGTGTCACCCGTGGCCAGCACTTCGCGCGATTCCTGATGCACGATTTCGTAGCCGAATTTCACAGTCCGCCGTTGCGACGCCAGAATCTTGGTGCGCACCACCAGCAAATCGTCAAATCGCGCCGGGCGCTTGAAGCGGCAATGCGCGTCCGCGACGACGATGTAGCTGTCATCTTCCGCTTCCATTTTTTTGTACTCAAATCCCAGTTGCCGGCACAAATCCACGCGCCCCACTTCAAACCATGTGAAATAATTGCCGTGGTAAACCACTCCCATCTGGTCCGTTTCGGCGTAGCGCACACGAATTATAGTTTCGCTGTATTCCATAATTGTTTGGAAATTATTTCTCCGCGTCCGAGTTAAACAGCGTGTCATCCCGCACGGAGTCCCGCGCCTTCTCTTTCCCGCCGCGGTTGGGCGGGCGCGGGACGCAGGGAGGGATCTGCTTTTGCACGGCCGCTGGGAAGCCGCATCTCGCGATGCGTCACGATCTCAATGTCCCGTCCATTTCGGCTGGCGCTTTTCCAAAAACGAAGCCAACCCCTCGCGAAAATCCTCGGTAGCGCGGATCGCGGCATTTTCCTGGATCGCCAGCTCGATCTCCTGCGTCACTTCCTTGTCGTTGTATTGCAGCAGCAGCCGCTTCGTGCGCCGTAGGCTCGTGGGGCTGGCTTCCAGAAATTTCGCCGCCACTTCGTGCGCCCGCTGCAGTAAATTGTCCGCCGACACGATTTCCGTCACCATGCCGAGCCGAAACGCCTCCGCCGCGTCAATAATCGCGCCCGTAAGCAGCAATTCCCGCGCCCGCTTTTCGCCCATCTGCCTGCGCACCAGCACCGAAACCAGCGCCGGTATAAATCCGATGCGCACCTCGGTGTAACCGAACTTCGCTTCCGGCACCGCCAGCGTGATGTCCGAAAAAGTCGCGATCCCGCAGCCGCCCGCAACCGCCGCGCCGTTCACCGCGGTAATCAGCGGCTTCGGAAACGAGTACAGCCGGTGAAACATCCGCGCCATCTGCCGCGAATCCGCTAGATTTTGTTCGCCCGTTTGCCCGGCGATCGTCTGCAAAGTTTCCAGGTCCATCCCCGAGCAGAACGCCCGCCCCGCGCCCGTCAGAATGATCACGCGCACCGCGGCATCACCCTCTGCCGCATTCAACGCGCCAAGGATCTCCTCGATCATCGCGCTCGAAATAGCGTTGCGCTTGTCCGGCCGATTCAAAGTAATGGTCGCAATCGCGCCATCCTTCTCATACAGCAACGTCGTGTAAGTGGCCGCGTCGCCCGCTTGTGTCTTGCTCTTCATTCGTCTTTCCCTGCGTCCGCTGACGATGCGACGAGCATCGTCATCCTGCCTGCCCTGAGTGATGTCGCGAAGGGAGGCCGGCACCTTAGTTTCAGGCCGGCCGAACGATCTCTCCTTGGGCCTGTATTACTCCCGCTAGTTCGGTTTCCCACTCGGCGCCGCATCCGCCGCTTCAACCGTGTGCGCGTATTTCTCCCGCAACGCCCCAGTCATCGCGCAAGCCACCGCCAGCGACTTCGTATCAATCCCAGTCGAAACCCCGCGCGAAGCGAGAGTTGTCAAGATCGCCTCAGTAGGAATGTTGCCGACAAGCTCATCCCCCGCGAACGGACATCCGCCCATCCCAGTCAAAGCTCCATCGAATCTGCGGCATCCCGCCTCATAAGCCGCTAATATTTTTTCCGCGGCGCGATCCGGCCGGCTATGCAGATGCACACCAATCTCCACTCCCGCCACGCATCCTTTCACCGCCTGGTAAAGTTGCGCAACTTCCTCTGGCGATGCCGTCCCCACCGTGTCCGCCAGCGAAACCGTGTGCACGCCCAGATCTGTTAGCCACACCAGCGTCTCTTCCACAATTTCGGCGCCCCACGGCTCTTCGTAAGGATTCCCAAACGCCATTGAAATATAAATCACCAGCTTCCGGCCTGCCGCCTTTGTGTCCCGCTGCAGCTTCTCCACCAGTTCGCGCGATTCCGCCCGCGACATGTTCGCATTCGCGCGCCGGAAATACGCGGAAATGGAATAAGGGTAACCGACGGTCGTCACTCCAGGAGTCGCGAGCGCCCGCTCCAGCCCCTGCGCGTTCACCACTATTCCAATAATTTCTACCGGCTCGCCGCTTGGTGCCTTCACCTGGCTCAGCTGCGCCATCACCGCTTCGCTATCCGCCATCTGCGGCACATACTTCGGCGAAACGAAACTGACCGCATCAATATACCGAAATCCCAACGCAATCAGGTGGCTCAGATACTGAACCTTTTCGTCCGTGGGAATCACGTCGCGCAATCCTTGCCACGCATCCCGCGGGCATTCCACTATCGTCACTTCATTCGCCATAAGTTGTCAGAACCACGGGCTCCGGTAAATGTGCACTGCGTACCACAACAAAAAAACCGAAAACAGCACGGAACATCCCATCAGCGTCACCGCAAGCCGCGAAATCTTTCCTTCGCTCGCCTTCATGATCGTCAGCGCCGCCGCAACGATAATTCCGATCACGCCCAAATATTGGCACACCTGAAATATGAACCACAGCGCCGAGCTGTAGTACGAAGTCCCCGAAATCTGCGCGGAGACGAACACATCGAGCATCGCCGGAAGACAAAACAACATCGTAACCCCGAACATTCCGTACCCGCCGCTGCGTAGGTCGTTGCTCATGGTTCGATTATGAGCTTGCCGTCGAGAGTTAACAGTTGACAGTTGAAAGTTAAGGTGCACGATGGCGCAATTAGGAGATATCGTGACTCTCAACCCGCATCTTTCAGCGATCTCCCTCCACAGCCTTTCGCAATCCGTGAAGCATCTTGGAAATCTCCTCAATCTCCTTCTGTGGGCCGATGTTCGAATTGACGGCGAAGTAGCCCAGATCACGGCCGACCATCAAAAGATACTCTGTTTCCGCCAGTCAGCCTTCAGCGAAGTTTAAGAAGCGCGCATAATCGCTTCGTCCGATTCGCTTTGATCCTTCCGCGATGTTCGTTGGAACCGACAAAGCAGCCCTTCGAATCTGAGAAACCAAGTTGAACCGTTCATCGTTTGGAGACTCACGTGTAAGCTTATCGATATGCGAAACGAGCGCGTGGCTCCGTCGCCAAACCGTAAGATCAGTGAATCGTTGCACGGCTTCCAATCTGCAAGCTGGTTTTCGTTCTTTACTTTCAACTTTCAACTATTAACTGTCAACTATGTCTGTAACACTCCAGTCTTAAATTCGGCGATCACTGGATTAAGTGCCGCCGCTTCCAGCGCTTCAATCAGTGCCTCTCGCGTGTGCGCCGGATCGATTATCGCATCTACCCACAAACGCGCCGCAGCATACCGCGGATCGGTCTGGTCTTCGTAAGTTTTGCGAACGGATTCGTACAATTCCTTTTTGTCCGCATCGCTCAGCTTCTTCCCCTCGCGCTCCAGCTGCTTGATCTTGATCTCCACCAGCGTGCCCGCCGCCGAATCTCCGCTCATCACCGCATAGCGCGCCGTCGGCCACGCAAACACAAACCGCGGATCGTAAGCCTTGCCGCACATCGCATAATGTCCAGCTCCAAAACTACCGCCGCAAATCACCGCGATCTTCGGCACCACGCTGTTCGCCACTGCGTTCACCATTTTCGCGCCCGAGCGAATGATCCCGCTCCACTCCGCTTCCTTGCCCACCATAAACCCATTCACGTCGTGCAGGAAAATCAGCGGCACTAAGTTCTGATTGCAGTCCAGAATAAATCGCGCGGCCTTGTCCGCAGCCTCGTTGTAAATCACTCCGCCAAACTCAATCCGCTTCTCGCCCGTTCCCGGCGCCACGGTCGTAACATTCTTCTTCTGATTCGCCACAATTCCTACCGCCCAGCCGCCGATGCGCGCGTAGCCGCACAAAAGAGTCTGCCCATAGTCCGCGCGATATTCCTCGAACTCGCTGCGGTCTACAACTCGCGCGATGATTTCATGCATGTCGTACTGCTTACCGGGCGCGGCCGAAAACACGCCATAAATGCCTTCAGCAGCATGCGCTGGAGCCGCCGCCGTTTTACGATCGAACGGCGCGCCAGCCGCGTGACCCATCTTATCCACCAGCGCGCGCAAGCGCTTGATGCACGCAGCATCGTCCGGCTCGCGAAAATCCACGGTGCCGCTGATCTGCGCGTGCATCTGCGCCCCGCCCAATTCTTCTGCCGAAGTCTTCTGCCCAATCGCCGCCTGCACCAGCGCCGGCCCAGCTAAAAATAATCCGCTGCCTTCAGTCATCAGAATCTTGTCGCACATCACCGGCAGGTAAGCCCCGCCTGCAACGCACATCCCCATGATCGCAGCGATCTGCGGAATGCCCATCGCGCTCATCACCGCATTATTGCGAAAGACGCGCCCGAAATCGTCAGTATCCGGGAATACGTCTTCCTGCAGCGGAAGAAAAATGCCGGCGGAATCCACCAGGTAAATCGTGGGTACGTGATTTTCAATTGCGATGTTCTGCGCGCGAATCACTTTCTTCGCGGTCATCGGGAAAAACGCACCAGCCTTCACCGTCGCGTCATTCGCAATAATCATCACCTGTCGCCCAGAAACGCGCGCCAGCCCGGTGATGGTTCCCGCCGAAGGCGCGCCGCCCCATTCCTGATACATTTCGTACGCGGCGTACAATCCCAACTCGAAGAATTCCGTCTTCGCGTCAATCAGTTTCGCGATGCGCTCCCGCGCCGTCAGCCGGTTCTTCTTGTGCTGCGCCTCGATGGCTTTCGCGCCGCCGCCCTGGCGAATCTTCTCTTCTTCGTTCTTGATTCCGGTGAGGCGGTCCACCATCAGCCGGCTATTCTTCTCAAATTCCGCCGACTTCTCGTCCACGCGCGTTTCGATTTTCGTTCCGGTCACCCAGCGCTCTCCTCGCACCAATCCACGCGATCATCGTTCAGCAATAAATTCCAACGGCTGCAGGATTCTATCACCCCTGAATTGTTTTGACTCGCGTTGCGGGCGCACCAGAGTTGCAGCGTCGCGGTTAAATGGCGGTAAACTATTGCAGCTTCGCGTACTCGCTTTTGGCTTTCTTCAAAAGCGGAAGATCGGGATCGGCATCCTTCCAGAGATTCAGCAACGTCTCCAAAGTCTCGCGCTCTTTTTGTTGGTCGCCGCGTGCGGCATAATCCGTCGCCAAAGTGTAACGAGCTTCCACCCACCGCTGCTGCGGCTCCCAACTGAGCGAAAGGTCAGGTGAACGGAACATGCTCGCATATGCGTCCGTGGCTGCGTCAATATCGCCCGATTGTTGGTAGGCGTGCGCGAGCGCTTCGACCGAAATGCCGGTACTATTTTCCTTAATAGCCTGCTTGAATAGTTCGATGGCTGTGTCGCGCTGACCGGTGGCAAGGGCGATGTCCCCTTTCAGGAGATCCACATATCCCACTTGTTCCGAGCTGTGCGGATCTGCGAGCGGCGCGATCATCAGCAAAGTTTTCTGCGCCTGGTGACCGAGCCCGCCCGTGCGCACGCGTCGCCCAATATCGCTCCATACACGACTTTTTCCTGGATATCTGGCAGGCCGGCCACCGCGGCGTCCAGTTGCCGCCGTTGCTCCGCGGCATCGCCTCTTCCTTCGGCGACGATCGCGAGCAAAAGATGCATTCCAGTGATCAGGGTCGGGCCAGCTGCGACGAATCCAACCGCGATCACTACGGGGACAGACACGTACGTCGTGAACGTCACGTTGACGAACGGCGGGAACGTTGCGATCGGAGAGCTGACTCTGCTGAAGGCTTCGTTGGGGGACTGGGAGCGCTCACGTTTCCGGCCGGCACGACGCTAGGTAACTTGGCGCCCGGCGCGAGCGCGACGTTCACCGCGAGGTTCTCAAATTCGGCGGGCGCAGCGGGCAAAGGCGTTCCGTTGTCGCTCAGCGGGACTTACGCCACCGGCACCCTCAGCGGAAATTGGAGCGTTAGCTTCCGGAGCGTGACGCTGCCGTGAGCGCAGCGATACAGAAAAGTTTGTTGAGGAAATTCTGGAAGTCAGGGAGAAGCTCATGATGCGATGGAACTGGAAGACGGTATTGACGATCATCGTATGGCTGGCATGGGCCGCGGCGCCAAGCGCGCTGCGCGCCGATCCGCTCAACGTAGCAGTTACACAGTCCTCTCAGACCGTGACGCAAGGCACGCTCGTCGCGACTTTCGACGCCACGATCACCAATCCCTCGCCTACAGACACGATCTGGCTAAACAGCGACGATTCTACGAGGTTATCGCTGCTCACCAGCGTTGACGATTCGCCATTTAACATGAACGCTCCGCTGTTCCTCGACCCCGCAGGCTCCAGCGGCCTGATCGCATTGTTCAACGTTGACCTCGCGCCCGGGCTCGCTCCGGGCACATACACCGGCGTATTTTCGATTCTGGGCGGCGCCGATGGCGGAACTGACACTGCGTTCGCTGATCTCGCCGACGTCAACTTCACGGTGATTGTAACGGGCCCGACCGTGACTCCCGAGCCCGGAACCATCCTGCTGCTCGCGACCGGGCTAGTTGTCCCGCTCACGCTCAAGAAACGCATGCGCCAAATGCGTTTCTGATTGAACTCGAGTACCGACCGTTCCATCGATTACAACGCCCGCGCCCACCCCTGAATTATTTTGACTCGTGCCGCAGGTGCGCTAGAATCGCAGCGGTTCCCGGCCCCACCGCGAACCAAATTTCTCCTCTGGAGGCGCCTATGCGCTGCAATTCCCACGCGAAGGCTAGGTCTGTCTCCGGCTGGCCCCGCTAGCCGCCCTGCTGGCCGCCGGGCCCGCTCTTCCATTCGCAAAAAACCGAATCGTGCCGCCCATTCATGGGCGCATAAATTCAGCGTCCGTGACGTAGTCCGCCAACCGCGCGCCCATGCGCGCAGAGGAGATTCATAAATGCATTTCATTGACTTGGATTTGGCGCGCCGCGTGGAAATAGCCGAAGCCCACGCCGGATGCGAATGTGCCGAGGCCTGCCATCGCCTGCACCCGGATTTCCCGATAGCCGTGGAAGAAATCGCCGGAGGCATCGCGGTTTTCGCCGGCGTGGATTCACCCGTGACGCAAGCCATTGGCATCGGCCTGCAAGGTGAAGTAAGCGACGCCGACCTTGACGCGCTTGGCGAATTCTTTCACAGCCGCAACGCTCCAGCAGCCATCGAGTTGTGCCCACTGGTGGACATGGGCCTCTACGAGAAATTCGCCGCGCGCAATTATCATCTGCTCGAAGTCTCGAATGTCCTGTTGCTCGATGATTTGAAAGCAGCGCGCATCTCGGACAAGCTGCCCCCAGGCGTCACGGTCCGTATCGCCACGCCCGAGGAATCGAAACTCTGGACGCTCACCGTAGCCCAAGGCTTCGCCGAACATTATCCCGTGACGCAGGCGATGTTAGATTTGATGGAGGGTTTCTACTACCGCGAGACGGCGTCCGTCTACCTCGCCTTCGTGGATGGCGCAATCGCCGGCGGCGCCGCCGTTTCCGCACAGCACGGCGTCTGCGGCCTATTCGGCGCCAGCACGCTACCAGCATTCCGCCGTCGCGGCGTGCAATCAGCTTTGCTAGCAACGCGCCTCGCCTGGGCGCGCGAAAAAGGCTGCGACCTGGCAGTCAGCATCACGCAACCCGGCAGCATCTCGCACCGCAACATCGAACGCAGCGGCTTTCGCGTAGCCTACACGCGCACGAAATTAATCCTCCCGCCAACATAGTCGCGGCCAGTCGTCGGGCGCGTGCTTTCAATCGGCTGTCAGTTCGTTTGTTTGTTGAGGGCGGGTCCCGCACTGCCCGACCCGCGCCCCGCTCCTACAACGAGGAATTCGGATCGGCGCGCGACAAACAATTGGCACCGCTGCAAATTTGGTGTATCAAACGCCTGTCGTCCGGACGGACAAATGACCTCACCGCCATCACAACCCAGCGCACCATTCCCGGTTCAACCGCGCCCGCGCAACTGGCGCGAACGAAATTGGAAATGGGCTGTCCCCGTTGTCGTCGTCGCCGGCGTTCTGGTGCTCACGCTATTCATCGGCGGGATCTTCTGGGGAGTTATGTCAATCATCCGGTCGTCCTACCCCTATCAATTGGCCGTCAAGCGTGCCACGGAATCGCCGGCGGTCGCGGCGAAACTTGGGATACCTGTGCATGTCGGCTGGCTAGTTTCCGGCAACGTGAATCTCAGCGGACCAGAAGGAAACGCCAGCCTCAGCATTCCCGTCTCCGGGCCGAATGGAAAAGGCGACATCATCGTGGTAGGGAAGAAGCACGGCAATCACTGGAATTTCGAAACGCTCGAAGTAGATGTGACCGGGGAAGACGAGCCCATTCCGTTACAGGAGCCCGAGCTAAAACCTACGCCTGTGCCGGAAACGTCGCCCAGCCCAACTGGAAACTCGACGTAGGCTCGATGAGTTTCTGCAATTCGTAGTAGCCTAGGCTTTCTCCGCGTACTCTGCGCTCCGACTTCTGCGCGCCGTGAGTTAAATCTTTTGACCCGCTCAGGCGCTGCGGCCGTCAGGCTTCGCGCGGCGTCGTGGAAACGCGATGTCGTATGAAATCAACGATAGCCTGTGTGGTAGTCCCAGGAAGGAAAACCTCAGCAATCCCGCCCTGCTTCAACGCCGGAATGTCCGCCTCCGGAATAATCCCGCCGATCAGCACGGTCACATCATTCATGCCTTTCCCGCGCAGCAGTTCCATCAATCGCGGACAAAGCGTATTGTGCGCGCCGGAAAGAATCGAAAGCCCGATCACGTCCACATCTTCCTGCGCCGCCGCCGAAGCGATCATTTCCGGAGTCTGCCGCAGCCCTGTATAAATCACTTCCATACCGGCATCGCGCAACGCTCGCGCAATAATTTTCGCGCCGCGGTCGTGCCCATCGAGGCCAGGCTTGGCAATCAACACTCTAATTTTCTTGTCAGGCATATGTACACAAGAATACTCGAAATTCCCAGTAAAACGAAAGCAGCACTCAGCGGCAGGGTTCTATCGAGCCAAATTCAGCAGGAAATCTTCCACCAGCGCATTGAACTTGTCCGGATCATCCACAAAGAGCGCATGCCCGTCGCCCTCGAATATTTCCAGCTTTGAGTTCGGTATGTTTTTCTGCATTGCGACGATCGTACCCATGTATCCACTCTTCGCGGCGCAAACCACCACAGGCTTATCAATCTTCGGCAGCACCCGCCGGTAATCCGCGACAAAATAACCCACCAGCAGTGCCACCGCCGTATTCGTCGGCACTTGCAAAGACGCTTGCACGACCTTCGCAATGTAATCTTCCGGATGCGGTTTTTTCAGATTCAACTGCCGAATGAAACCATTCGCGGAGTTCTTCCGGTCCTCCAGGACTCCTTTCAACAATCCGAAATCCTGATCCGCGTCAGCTGGCGCGCGTCCACCCGCATCGTTATCCACCAGAATTAACCCCGCGAAATCGCCGGTACCGAACTGATCCACGTACGCCATCGTCTCCACCACAGCCATGGACCACGCCACGATCACCACGGGCGCCAAGTGCAGCTGATCCACCACAGCCTTGATGTCCCGAGCGCGCGCGCCAGGGTACAGCCCATCATTCGTCTGCGAAGATTGTCCCTGCGAACGCGGGTCCATCGCCACGACACGATAATCACGCGCAAAATAATCAATCTGGCTCTGCCAAATCCACGCCGGCATGGTCCATCCCGGCACAAAAAGTATGGAAGGGAACTGGTGCGCAGCCGAAAGTCCAATCTCCCCCTTCTTGATCACCGCATCCTTCGGCATCGGATTGCCAATCTGCGCGCTAGGCGAAGTCGCAAGCTTCCCCGCCTCAATGTAATGTATCTTCACCCCATCCGAAGTAGTAACAAACCCGCTCCGCTCTCCGGGCTTCTTCTCCTTAGCCGCAGCCGATGCCGCGCCAGCGAAAATCGCGACCGCGCACACCATCGCCAATGCGGCGACCGTCAATAAGAAAAGTCGCTGCTTCATTTTGTTCATGATTAAGTGATTGCCACTTCTTCGTAGATGCCGAAGACCGCGCGCATCGCGTCGCAGACTTCGCCCAGTGTGGCGTAGCCTTTCACTGCGTCATAAATAAACGGCATCAGATTGTCTTTGCTTTCCGCCGCCTTCCGCAATGCCGCCAGCCGCCGCTCGACCTCAGCATTCGAGCGATCCGCCTTCAGTTTCAGCAGCTGCGCGGATTGCCGCGTCGCGACCGTCTCATCGATCTGCAAAATATCAATGCCTTTCTCTTCCGCCACGTAATCATTCACGCCCACAATAATCTTTTCCTTGCGATCCACCGCCAGCTGATATTTGTAAGACGCCTCCGCAATCTCCCGCTGCGGATAGCCACGCTCGATCGCCGCCACCATCCCGCCCAGCGCATCAATCTTCTGGATGTAGTCCCAAGCCCCGCGCTCCTCTTCATTCGTAAGCGCTTCCACAAAATACGATCCGCCCAGGGGGTCCGCCGTATTCGTCACGCCGCTTTCATGCGCAATAATCTGCTGCGTGCGCAGAGCCAAAGTCGCCGCAAACTCTGTCGGCAGCGCCCAAGCCTCATCCAGCGAATTGGTGTGCAGCGATTGCGTTCCGCCCATCACCGCCGCCAGCGCCTGCAACGCCGTACGCACCACGTTGTTGTATGGCTGCTGCGCGGTCAACGAACATCCCGCCGTTTGCGTGTGAAAACGCAGCGCCCACGACCGCGGGTTTTTCGCGCCAAAACGCTCGGTCATGGTCTTATGCCAAATCCGCCGCGCCGCGCGATATTTCGCAATCTCCTCGAAAAAATCACTATGCGCGTTAAAGAAAAACGAAAGCCGTGGCGCAAACTCATCCACATCCATCCCGCGTCGCACGCCCCACTCGACGTACTCGATCCCGTCGCGCAAAGTGAACGCTAATTCCTGAATCGCCGTCGAACCAGCCTCGCGAATGTGATACCCGCTGATCGAAATCGGATTGAACTTCGGCGTTTCCTTCGCCCCAAATTCCAGCGTATCAATCACCAGTCGCATGGAAGGTTCCGGCGGGTAGATGTATTCCTTCTGCGCGATATATTCCTTCAAAATGTCGTTCTGCAGCGTCCCCGAAATTTTCTTCCAGTCCGCGCCCTGCTTTTCCGCCACAGCCAGGTACATCGCCCAAATCACCGCGGCCGGCGAATTAATTGTCATCGAAGTCGTCACATCCGCCAGCGGAATCTGATCGAACAGCACTTCCATATCCGCCAGCGAACTGATCGCCACTCCGCATTTTCCAACTTCGCCCTCGGACAGCGGATGATCCGCGTCGTAACCCATCAAAGTCGGCAAATCAAACGCCACCGAAAGTCCCGTCTGCCCCTGCCCCAGCAAATAACGAAATCGCGCGTTGGTATCCTGCGCGGTGCCGAATCCCGCGAACTGCCGCATCGTCCACAGCCGCCCGCGATACATCGTCGAATGAATTCCGCGCGTGTAAGGCGGCTCGCCCGGATACCCCAAATCCTTCTCCGGATTCCAGTCCGGCAAATCGGCCGGGGTGTACAGCCGCCGGATCGGATAATTCGAAATCGAAGTGAACTCATGCGCCCGCTCCGGCGACTTCGCCAGCGTCGGCTCCAGAGTTTTCTCCTCCCACGCGCGCTCTCCGGCGGAAACTTTGCGCTCAGCGTCCAGCGTTACAGTCGTCTGAGATTTCGGCGCCTTGCCGGCCTTCGAAATTATTTTTTCAGACATAAGGGAGGGCTCCTTCAAAGCCGCACCACGCACATAAACGCACAAGTACCAGCGCGTCCATACTTCATCTTATGGCAAGGGAAGAGAAGCAGCAACAACCAGAAATGGGGGAGCGCTCCATCGAACGCCGCCACGGCGCGGAGGAGTGTACAAGCCCGTTATCGCCACCAAGCACGCCAATCCCGCGGTAGGAGCGCTGCTTGCTGCGCCCCAGCTTGGCACCGTGTCAACCACGCCGCGGGCTCGCTGCTGCTTTTAAATTTGTGGCGGCGGTATTTAGCCCGCCATTAATCCGCGACGCATGCCGATGGTTCGCCGCAGCGCGCCGCCACGAAAGTTCTAGCTCTTACTTCGCGCCCACCATCGATCCAGGCTCCGGCGTCCCCGGAATCAAAGGATCCCGCCCCGTCGCGCCCCGCATCGCATCCGCCACAGTAATGTGCTGCACTTCAAGCGTCCGCCCCATCGCCTGATTGAAATTCACCAGCGCCTCTGCCAAATTCGCCTGCGCCCGCAAAGCCGTCCCCTGCGCCGCAGTCAAATCGCGCGACCGCAGCACGACTTGGTACGAAGTGGACGACCCCAGCTGATATTTCTTCTGCTCGGCGTCCAAAGTCTGTTGCGCCAGATTTCGCGCCTTCTCCGCCGCCGCCACCTGCGATCGATCCTGCTGCAACGTGATGATCGCATTGCGCACATTAATAACAATGGTGTTCTCTTGCTGCCGGTACTGCACCTGGAACTGCCGCTCGTCGAATTGCGCCCGCGCGCTATCCGCCTGCGCCGAACGATTGCGCAGCGCCATCGTCAACGTCAGGCCGGCCGAATAAACCGGGAATTGGTTCTTGAAGATGTCGTCCAGCGCATCGCTCACTCCGCCGTGCGTCACGGCGGTCGTCGTAGCGGGCACGCCTGTGAACGCTTCATTGCCATTTATTAGAATGGGAAGGCCATCCGCACCCACCAGCGGCGCCTGCGGATCGGCGACGAACGTGCCGTTAGTTCCCGTCGTATTGAATCCTGTCCCATTCAGTCCTTGCGCCTGATATTGAATGAAAGCATTCAGCGAAGGCAGCAACGCATTCCGCGTCGCCTTCACCTCGATCCGCGAATTCTTCAGGTTCATATCGGCCTGATAAAGTTCCGGCCGTTTCCGCCACGCCTCCTGCACCGCGTCCTGCAGCGGAATATTTTCCACCACGTCTGGTATCGTGATCGGCGTCGTCGGCACAATTTCGATTCCGGCCACGTCTTTCGCCAACAGGCTCTTCGCGATATCGTTCAGCAGCACCGTTTCCTGTGTCAATTTTGTGGTTTGCGCCACGATCAAGTTCTGCTGGTCGGTCGCCAGCTGCGATTCCGCGGTCAGGACGTCCAGCGGCGCCATAGTTCCGATTTCCAGCTGCTTCTTATTGTCCTCCCACAGCTTTTGCGAAACACCCACCGCCGCTTCTTCCACCTTCACGTTCTGCCGGTCGTACACCAGTTCCCAATAATCATTCGAAGTCTGCGTCACCACCGCGATCACCTGCTGCGCGAACAGCGAATTCGCCGCTTTGATCGTATTCTTCTGCTCGATGATGTAACGCGTGTTCGGCAAAATCCCGAAGCCGTTCAGCAGTGGCTGCGATAACGTCGCGCTCAGCACCGGAGTGAACGCTGGATTGAAAAACACATCCGGCTCATTCGTCGCGGTCCGCGCCGTGTTCAGTGTGATCTGCAGGTTTGTGCCGGTGTGAAATCCCTCCGTGTAACCGAAATTGACGGCCGACGTATTTTGGTTCACCACCAGAATATTGGTACCCGTGCCGGTTCCGGAAATGAACGGGTTATTCACCGGGAAGTTGCCGTGCTGCCAGGAGTAGCCCACGCTGACTATCGGGTCGAACGACACCGACGGCGACGTGCCCAGCACCACCTGTTGCGTGCTGTTGCTCTGCGGAATGCCGCCCGCTTCCGCCTTCAGCAATTGCGTTTCGGCGATCCACGGGGTGAATCGCGCGACGCTAATATTCAAATTATTTTCCAGCGCCAGCGAAATCGCGTCGTCCAGGCTCAGCATCAGCTTGCCGTCCTGGATCAGCTGGTCCAGCCGCGTGGAATTCGTCAGCATCGGCTCCGGAATATTTTGCGGCGCGTATGGCGCGAAGATGTTAGGGAACGCCGCTCTTCCGTAAGAATAATCGGGTCCCACGCTCGCCTTCAGATCGCGCGCCGGCTCCGAGGCGGCTGATCCAGTTTGCGCGCCGGGCTGGCTGGCGGGCTGCGTGCCCCCTTGGTTCGATTGCCCGGTTTGCCCCGGTTGGACCTGAGTCTGGCCCTGGCTCTGGTATTGGCCAACCTGCGCCTGTGCGTACGCCGGCGTCACAACCAGCGAAGCAGCCGTCAAGAGCGCCACCGCCACATGCCTTAGACTTCCGTTCATCGTGTTGTCCTCTCCAAAGAACTTTCTTGAGCTTGCGCAGGCCTGTAACCTATTCAAACGCGCGAACCAGGGTATTTGTTTCATTTTCTGTATTCCCGATGCAACACCGCGGCCATGCATATCCGCTTGAATTTAGACGATTAAGCGGGAATTAGTGAGCGTCAGGCGTTCATTTTCGGACAGTACCGTGCGTACCCGGACACGTGCTGCGCGAAGTTTAGCATCGCACCTTGCCCGTCGCAATCGCCGCCGCCGCAAACGAATCCGCTCCGCGTCGCAGTCTAACCGCTCCCGCCCAAGCCGCCGTCGCACGGTTCCACCCTGCGCCGCTATTCCGTAGGGGCGGGTCTCAGACCCGCCCCCACAACCCGAGAGGAAATCTAACGTGGTTGCTAGTCGGCATGCCCGTGCTCCGACATCAACTCGTCCGGTCCCCCACGCAATCCCTGTGAACTCTGCGCTCTTAGTTCAGCGTCCTCTGCGGTAGTGTTTATCTTTCTCTGTGTACTCCGGTTTTCTGCGATGTTCTCTGTGTTAAATCTTGAAGCAGTTGCCTTGCCGCGCCGCCCGCGTTGACACTCGGCGCGCCAACGAACTAACATGCCCGCGACACACAATGTCTAACGCTCTAAACTCGCGCCCACGCTTAGCTGCGAAGTGGTACACGGTCCGCTCATTGCTCCTGCTGATGGCACTCTGCCTCAGCGCTCTATCAGCCATCGCTCAAGCAACCGATCTCCCCGTAAAGCCAAAGGGAGACGTGATTGACGTCCCCGCCAAACCCACCGGCTACGTCAACGACTACGCCCGCGTCCTGAGCCCAACAACCCGCGCGCAACTAGAAGCTCTCTGCACCGAAGTAAACGACAAAGCCAAAGCCCAAATTTTCGTCGTTATCGTTCCATCATTGGGCGACCGCACCGTCGAAGATTATTCCTTGGACGTAGCAACGAAATGGGGCGTCGGTCCGAAACAAACCTCCAGCGGAATCCTGATATTCCTCGCCGTGAACGACCACAAATACTGGACGCAGGTCGGCTACGGCTTGGAACCGATCCTGCCCGACGGCAAAGTCGGTGGATTCGGACGCGAGATGGTCCCGTATCTTCGCCAGGGAAATTACGACGCTGGCGTGGCGCTGCTCACCCGCCGCATCGCGGACGTAATCGCGCAAGATCGCGGCATCAAGCTCACCGGCGTGCCGCCACCACCTGCCAGGCCCGGTGGCTCGGGTCAGGGGAACGCCAGTGGTTTGCTGGGGCTCTTCATCTTGGGAATCTTCATTTTCATTTTGTACTCGATAATGTCACGTGGCGGCGGTTCCGGGCGCGGTCGCGGCGGTGGCAGCGGCTGGTGGATTGGCCCTCTGATCGCTAGCAGCATCGGACGCGGTGGCTGGGGTGGAGGTGGATTCGGTGGCGGAGGTTTTGGCGGCGGTGGTGGCGGATTCGGTGGTGGAGGTGGAGGCTCGTTCGGTGGCGGCGGTGCCGGCGGCAGCTGGTAGTAGATTGGCTTTGTAGGGGCGGGTCCCGCCGCCGCGGGACCCGCCGTCGTACACGTCAACTCAGCAAAGGTCGCTCAATGGAAGCCAAACTAACTGAACTCGTAACCCGTCTGAAAGCCGCAGCCGAGGCCAATCTGAAATCCATTGTGCTCTACGGCTCGGCCGTCACCGCCGAATTTCGCGCCGGACACTCCGACCTCAACATCCTTTGCATCCTCGAACGCGTCGCTTCCGAAGATCTCGAGCATCTCCACGACGCGTCCGAATGGTGGGTGCGCCAAGGCAACCCGCCGCCGCTACTTTTCACGCTCGATGAATTGCACCGTTCCGCGGACGTCTTCGCCATCGAGCTGCTCGACATCACCCACCACCATCGCCTGCTTTTCGGCACCGATTTCTTCGCCAATTTCGAAGTTCCCCTGCGCCTCCATCGCCTGCAAGTCGAACGCGAACTCCGTGCCGACTGGCTGCGCCTTCGCCAAGCCATCCTCGCCGCCCCGCTACGCTACAAAGCTCACCTGACCATCATGTCGCAATCCGTCTCCACCTTCTGCGCGCTTTTTCGCCACGCGCTCTTCGCCCTCGGCCAACCCATGCCCGCCGGAAAACGCGAAGCCGTAGCGGCCGTAGCCGCCCTGACCGGCGCCGACCCGTCCGCTTTCCACACCCTCCTGGATCTACGCGAAGGAAAAAGCAAACCGCGCAACATTGACGTAGAAGCCAGCCTGCACGCCTACCTCGAATTCGTAGAAATAGTTACCAACGATGTGGACCGCCGCCTAGACGCAATGTGAACTACCTCCGCTGTTGAATTGCATTTTCGTCGGCGCCGCGCCACGCATTTGTACTCGGTAGGGGCGCCGCTCGCTGCGCTCCAGCTTGCCACGATGTCAGCGACGCGGCCGACTCGTAGTTGTCTTTCTCTGCGCTCTCTGCGTCTCAGTGGTAAGTCCTGTCTCTTATCTTTCGCAGATTTCCCTCCGCCTTTCCTCCGTGCCCTCTGTATAAAATCTTTTGACTTTCTCCAACCTAACGCGACCCGCTGCAGAATCGCCGCTCTTGAAGTATGATGGCACCGCGTAACACCGAACCCGGAGGCAGTCCATGAAAGCAGCTCTCGCCGTCATCGCCGTTCTCCTCATCCTCGCGCTCATCTTCGGCAGTATGTACGCCGGCCGCCGCAACGAAATGGTCCGCCTCAATGAAGATATCAAATCCAAATGGGCCCAAGTGGACGTAGTCCTGCAACGTCGTGCTGACCTGATCCCCAACTTGGTCGCCACAGTCCAAGGCTTCGCCGCGCATGAAGAAACCGTCCTCGACGACATCGCCAAGGCCCGCACCCAATACATGAACGCGCAAACCCCCGCCGACAAAATCGCCGCCAGCAACCAAATTGCTCCGCTGGTACTAAGGGTCCTCGCCCTCTCCGAAAATTATCCCCAGCTGAAATCCAACGAGAATTTCCTCCGCCTGCAGGACGAACTAGCCGGCACCGAAAATCGCATCGCCGTCGAACGCAAGCGTTACAACGATTCCGTCCAGGAATACAACACCTACATCGGCCTGTTCCCCAACAACATCTTCGCCGGCTGGGCCGGCTTCAAACGCAACAACGACTACTTCCAGGCACCCGAGGCTGCGCGCGAAGTCCCCAAAGTCCAATTTCCAGCCGCGAAGCCCTAAGCGGCCAGCGAACAAGCGCAGCAGTTCGGACGAAGGCCTACGCAACCGTCGAATGCGCGTGTGAAAAATTATCGCTGTTATTTTTTTTCTTGCGGGCTTGCGGGGTTCGTCTTTGACGGCGCAGGCGCCGGCGCGCGCTTCCGTTCCGACGACTCGCTCCAATCCTCCGGCGGAAAACCAATACGCCAGAACAGCGGCGAAGACTCCGTAAATTCCAATCCCACTTCGTTCTTGCTTCCCTTATTCTCGCTGATGAACGCCACGGTGCACGTCAGCTCTTCCACCGTCTTGGAATTCACGATGGAAACCTGCTGCCCGCGCATCACCGGCGTATCTAAAAAGACCAGGCACCCATTCGCGTTCACCGTGCTGGTCTTGGTCTCTTCTTGGAACGGCTTGCCTTTGCTCATGCCGCGCACGAGAACCGCCATCTGAATGTGCACGCGCTGCGTCCGCCGCAACTTACTATAATTTTGGGCCGCCTGAAGCGGCGGTAAATCCTTGCCGTTCGTCATCCAACTCTCCCGGTAGTAGCCGCCCGATACAATTTTGAGGGAAACCAGGCCCCGAACCGGGCATATTCAAGCAAGCGGTGCCCAAAAGCGAAACCTTGGCTGTTCCGCGGTCACTGCCTCCACCCTAGACCCGCACCGCCGACCTCCGCGCACTGCGCCAGTACCCCGGCCGCCCATAGAATGTTACTACCTGATGAATCCTGCGCCCCCGCCTTGACCCTCCCGCTCTACCGCGCTACGCTAATTCCAGCAGTGGGTGACCTGTCCAGGAGGCTTCGCTCCCGCGAAACTGAATGAAACAAACTGTGCGACTAGCAGGTGGCATCAACGAACTCTTCGGTACTCTCGACGAAAATCTTAAACTCTTCGAGTCCGCCCTTCACGTTACTACCCATCTGCGCGATCACGACCTCGAAATCGAAGGCTCGCAAGCGCAGGTAGAACGCGCCGCGCAAATCCTCGGCGAATACAATCAACGCATCCGCGACGGCCGCATTCCAGACAGCTCGGAAGTGAAATCCCTCCTGCGCATCGCCACAGGCGCCACCACCGAACCCGCATCGGCACGCGGCGCATTCGCCCTTTCCAACACGCGCTCCTTCGGCAAAAAAACCATCACTCCCAAGAGCGCCAATCAAAAGCGTTACATGGAAGCCCTGGAAGCCTACGACATGGTTTTCGCCATCGGTCCCGGCGGCACGGGAAAAACGTATCTCGCCGTCGCCATGGCCGTCACCGCGCTGCTCTCCAAGCAAGTGAACCGCATCATCCTCGCGCGTCCTGCCGTCGAAGCCGGCGAACGCCTCGGCTTTCTTCCCGGCACGCTGCAGGAAAAAGTGGACCCCTACATGCGCCCGCTCTACGATGCGCTGCACGACCTGCTCGAAGCGGACAAGCTGGAAAGCTTCCTGGAGAAGGGCATCATCGAAGTCGCGCCGCTCGCTTTCATGCGCGGCCGCACGCTCAACGATTCTTTCGTCATCCTCGACGAAGCGCAGAACACCACCAGCGAGCAGATGAAAATGTTCCTCACGCGCCTCGGCTTCAATTCCAAAGCGGTAATCACGGGCGACGTCACCCAGATTGACCTGCCCGAATCCCGCCGCTCCGGCCTCATCGAAGCCATCGAAATCGTCGGCAAGATCGAAGGCATCTCCTTCACCTATTTCGATGAACGCGACGTCGTCCGCCACAATCTCGTGCAGCGCATCATCAAAGCGTACGACGAGCACGCCGCCACCCATCCGCACCACAATGGCCGCGGCTCCGGACACGCCGGCCATTCCAGCCATACTGGCCAGCAGAATCCGCGGGATTAGCCTCGCGCGCATGATCCTCAACCAACAGCGTCGCGTTCGTGTTTCCATTTCCGGCCTGGAGAAATTTCTCGCCGCCGCGCGCAAACGTCTGCGCCTCGCGCCCCGCTCACTCACCGTGGCGCTCGTCACCGACTCCCAAATCACGCGCTGGAATCGCGCCTACCGTGGCAAAAATCGCCCGACCGATGTATTGTCCTTCCCAGCAGACGTGTTCCCAGCAGAACCCGCAACTACGCGAAAGCATCGTCAGCCGCGTCCCGCACGCGGGACACGAGCCCGGCGTCTCTCCGCGTTTCGGACCGCATCAGCTTCCCAGTATCTCGGCGACATCGCCATCGCGCCCGCCCTCGCCCGCCGCAATGCGCAACGCTTCGGCCGCGCCTTTGATCACGAAATGCGCATCCTCATCCTCCACGGCATCCTGCACCTGCTCGGCTACGATCACGAAACCGACATGGGCCAAATGGATCGCCGCGAAAATCGCCTACGCCGCGACCTGGGATTGTTCTGACGATGCCGATCTTCATCTACTCCGCAGGTGTCCTGGCTCTCACGATAGGCCTCGTGGTCTTCTCCTACTTCGATCGCACTTATCGCGAACTAGGCCGCGTGCATCCCGGACGAATTCACCAGCACCTCGACACGTTCGAAGCAGACGTTGAGCCGCGCCTGCACATGGAACGCCGTCGCGCCGCCCTCGGCTTCAGCCTTCTTGCGCGCTTCTGGCTCGTCTTCGTCGCCGCCATCACCGCGCGCGGCGTGCTCTTCTTCGTCCCCGGCACGCGCGAAGCCGCCCTCGAAATGATTTTTTTCCTCGGCGCCGAAGTGGTCATCGCCATGCAATTTTTCCCGGCGCTGCTGCTGGCTCGCGCTCCGGGGAATTGGGTGCTGCCGCTCGTCCCCGTCGTGCGCACGTTTCTCTTCGTCATTTGGCCCGTGCAAGCCGTCCTCGAGTTGCTGATCTCCGTGCTGCATCTCTCCGAGGAATCCGAAGAAGTGCAAACTCCCGCTGCCGAGCAGCAGCAGGCCATCGAAGCGCTGGTGGACGCCGCCACCGAAGAGGGCATCATCGAGCAGGACGAAGCTCGCCTCATCGAATCCGTCGTCGAATTTGGCGACAAGCGCGTGCGCGACGTGATGACCCCGCGCCCCGACGTAATCGCAATTCGCGCCGACGCCTCGCTCGAGGAACTACGCGACCTCGTCGTCGAAACGAAATTTTCGCGCCTGCCCGTCTTCGAAAAAACCCTCGATGACATCGCCGGAATCGTCATGGCGCGCGACATGCTCGAAGTTCCAGACCGCGAAGCCGCCCACCGCACCGTGCGCGAGCTGATGCGCCCCGCGCTCTTCGTCCCGGAAACCAAATTCGGCTCCGAGCTGCTTAAAGAAATGCAACGCAAGAATCAGCAGATGGCCGTGGTGATTGACGAATATGGCCTCATGGCTGGTCTAGTCACTATCGAAGATTTAGTCGAAGAAATCGTCGGTGAGATCGGTGAAGAAGACCGCACGCCTGCTCCGGACGTCGTGCGCGAAGCCAGCGGCGCGTTGATAATCCGCGGTAGCGTGCAATTAGAAAAAGTCAGCGAGCTCTTCGGCGTGCAACTCGATTCCAATATGCAGCATTCCGCTGCCACCACCATCGCCGGTCTCCTGAATAGCGTAGCCGGCCACGTCCCCCGCACCGGCGAAGTAATACACGCCGATGGCCTTCGCTTCGAAGTAATCGAAGCCAACCAACGCAAAGTCCTCCGCGTGCGCGCCAAACCAATCCCCAACACCGCCGCGAACACCGCCCGCACAGTGTAATCGTGGCACAGCCACTCCTGGCTGTGCTCCTAAGTTCTCTGACGATACGACGAGCGTCATCATCCTTCGCGTTGCGAAGGATCGCACCCGCCTTTCACTGCGCCCTCTGCGTGCTTACCTCTGCGTTCTCTGCGTTGAATCTTTCCGCCTTCCTCTGAGTCTCTGTGCCTCCGTGGCAAGTCCTTTGACGTTCTGCACCGCACCGCGAATAACTATCCCCCAAATACAATCGGGCCCGCCACCGGCGAGCCCGACCCATCATTCTCAATTGTCTCACCACGCAATCAGAGACTAACTCCCTCCCGCCGCCTTCGCAAAAAACGCCGCCGCTCTTTTTCCAATTTCCTCCGGCGCCACGTCTTCTACGTGCGTTGCGATCCCCCACTGATGGCCAAACGGATCCGTCACCTTCCCATAACGATCACCCCAGAATTGGTTCTCCAGCGCCATATCTATCTGCGCGCCAGCAGCCACTGCTCGCGTGAACGTCTTGTCCGCATTCTCGACGTAAAGGAACAAAGACATCCGCGGAGTTCCAGGAGTGCCGGCCGCCATCGGTCCCATTTCGTCGTTTACAAAAATAATCGAATCTCCAATTTTCAATTCTGCGTGAGAGATTTTGCCATCGGGGGATGACATGTTCACTATTTCCACGGCGCCGAACACGCTTTTGTAAAACTCAATCGCGCGTGCAGCGTCTTTACAAGTTAACGATGGACTTATCGAGTGATAGCCCTCGGGGATTGCTCGAACGGGGTTTGCCATGGATCGTCTCCTGTTGGTAACCAATCCTGCCGTGCATTGTGCAGCGTGGAGCGCGGAAACACCCCAACCAGAGTGGCTGCAATGAACCGCGGTGCCATGAAGTCTATAACGATCAATCGCGAAGTCAATGATTCATAGTGTGGAAATCGCCGCTCACAATTTGTTCTTCTTTAATTCATCCACTCGTAATGCAATTCGCGCAGTCTCGCACCACTCTGCCTTTCGCTGCGCTATCTGCGTCTCTGCGGTGGGCTCGCTCTTTTGCTGCGCCCTCCGCCTTTTCTCTGTGCACTCTGTGTTAAGTGTTTTGACTTCTTCCGCCAAGTCACGCGCCGACGCCCCAACCTTCCTCGCTACCCTCAGAAGGCGTACAATTAATTCTTCCATGCCTTTCAAATCCGGTTTCGTCGCAATCGTAGGCCGCCCCAACGCGGGCAAATCCACGCTCGTCAACACCCTCGTCGGCCAAAAAGTCGCCATCGTCTCTCCCAAACCCCAAACCACCCGCAATCGCATTCAAGGCATCCTCAATCGCGAAGACGCCCAAATCGTCCTGATCGACACACCCGGCATCCACCAGCCGAAAAACGTCCTAAGCCGCATGATGATGGACGAGCTCCAGCACGCCCTCGAAGGCATCGACATCCTCTGCCTGATCGCCGACGCCTCGGTTGACTATGGCCCCGGCGACCGCTTCTCCATCGAATGGATCAAACGCTTCCACGGCCCGGTCTATCTGCTACTGAACAAAGTGGACCGCATCGCCAAGCATTTGCTCCTCCCGCTGATCGAACGCTACAACAAAGAATTCGATTTCGCCGAAATTTTCCCCATCTCCGCGCTCACCGGCGCAGGCTGCCTCGATCTCGTCAATTCCTGGCTCACCCGCCTGCCCGAAGCCCCGCCGCATTTTCCGCCCGACCAATTCACCGACCAGCCCGAACGCTTCCTCGCCGCCGAAGTAGTCCGCGAAAAAGCCATCCTCCAGACTCGCGACGAGGTCCCCCATGCCATCGCCGTCCTGATCGATAATTTCGAGGAGACGCCGAAGTTGCTGCGCATCCGCGCCACCATCTACGTAGAACGTGAAGGCCAGAAGGGCATCCTGATCGGCAAGAGCGGGGAAGCCATCAAGAAAATCGGCACAGCAGCCCGCAAGGAACTCGAACTAATTCTCGGCTCAAAAATTTTCCTCGAGCTCTTCGTGAAAGTCCAAGCCAACTGGCGCCAAAACTCCACCCTGGTCCGCCAACTAGACTGGCACCGTCAACTAGAGCAACTCGCCCAATTCCAAGAAGCCGAAGAAGGTTAGGAATTCGACGTTGCCGTTGCATCTGTGAATCGCGCTGCGGCGCGATTCATCCTGAGATCCCGCAGCGCGGGATCGAAGGGTAGCGGTCGCCTTCAGGCGGGCGCCGTTGACGTTGAATAGGGCGCCGCCGCACTTCCCAGGTTCCAGTTCAATTAACACCCAGCCAATACGGCTCTTCCTCTTCGCGCAGCCTCCGGTATCCTTACTCACCGACACTCGAAGCATCCCCGGAGGCTGCCGCGATGAATCAAGAAGACAGGTCCGCACTCCTCACTCGCGCAGCTGAAATGGCGAAGCGCTACGCCGACGCTGCTCACGAACGGCGCGTCTCGCCAACCGAATCCGCAGTCGCCGCGCTCCAGAAATTCCACGAGCCTTTTCCGGAAGCAAGCTGCGATCCGATGAATGTTCTCGAGATGCTCGACGAAATCGGCTCACCCGCCACAGTAACCACCACCGGCGGACGCTACTTCGGTTTCGTCATCGGCGCAACTCTTCCCGCCGCAATGGCCGCGAACTGCCTAGCCGCAGTCTGGGGCCAGAACGCCGCACTGCGCGTAATGTCTCCCGTCGCCGCCGAACTGGAAGAGATCGTAATCCGCTGGGTCTGCGAAGCTCTCGGCTTGCCGCCCGATTGCGAAGGCGGATTGGTGACAGGCGCGACCATGGCGAATTTCACCGCGCTAGCGGCCGCGCGCTTTGCGCTGCTGGCGCGCGAAGGCTGGAACGTAGTCGAGGACGGACTCTTCCATGCGCCACCAATCGAAGTCGTCGCCGGCGCCGAAGTTCACGCCTCGCTGCTGAAGGCGCTGAACATGCTAGGCCTCGGCCGCAGTCGCATCCACCTGGTAGAAGCGGACGAACAAGGCAGAATCCGCGCGGACAAATTGCCCAAACTCTCCCGCAACACGATCGTTTGCATCCAAGCCGGCAATGTCAACTCTGGCGCCTTCGATCCTGCAGCTCCCATCTGCGAAGCCGCACACGAGCAGGGGGCATGGGTCCACGTTGACGGCGCGTTCGGCCTCTGGGCCGCCGCATCGCCGAAGTATCGGCACCTGATGAACGGATACGAGCAGGCCGATTCCTGGGCCACAGACGCGCACAAATGGCCCAACGCCAGTTACGATTGCGGCCTCGCGCTTGTCAGGAATGGAGAAGCTCTGCGCGCGAGCATGGGACTTTCCGCCGCATACCTCGCGCCTGGAATGAAGCGCGACCCCATGCACTACACGCCAGAAGCGTCACGCAGAGCCCGCGGCGTCGAACTGTGGGCCGCGCTGAAGTCCTTGGGCCGCTTGGGGCTGGCCGATTTGATCGACAGAACCTGCGCCCACGCTCAGCAATTTGCCGCCGGCCTGCGCGCCGCAGGTTTCGAAGTATTGAACGAAGTAGTCAGCAATCAAGTACTGGTCACATTCGGCGACGCGCGGAGAACGCAAGAAGTCATGCGTCAAGTGCAAGACGAAGGCACCTGCTGGTGCAGCGGCACAGTCTGGCAAGGAAAAACCGCAATGCGCATCAGCGTTTCCTCCTGGGCCGCCACCACCGACGACGTGGACCGCAGCTTAGCCGCCATGATTCGTATCGCGCGCGCCACCGCGGCTTGACGGCTCTGCGCGCGGTTCTTCAAACGAGCGGGTGCAAGCGTTTAGCGGCCGATATCATCATTACCTCGGCGCCGGTGTCGAACCACCGGGCGGCATAACGTAAATCCCCAGCCACCTCTACTCCCTTCCATGTATGGCCCGCCGCCGCGCCGCTGCGTATTCTCACATCGAGAAAAGTCAGCACAAGGCTCGACAAAGGAGGTCAATAACCGATGCCATTGATGACGGTAATAATGGTTCTGATCGTCGTAGGAGTATTGCTGTGGCTGGTCAATCTCATCCCGATGCAAGGGACAATCAAATCAATCTTGAATGCGGTTGTAGTGATTGCGGTCGTGCTCTGGCTGCTGAATATTTTCGGGCTTTTTAATACCTTTTCGCACATCCGCGTTGGCTCATAGCGGTACGCACGCCGCCGCGCGGGAAGGGAACTGAGGCACGGCGCTCGGCGCGCATTCGCTCCACGCAGGCAGAGCAGCCGTGCGCCGTCACACCCGCGTCGGTGCAATCCCCAGCGAGCGCATCTTCCGGTACAAATGGCTGCGCTCCAAACCCAAAGCCTGCGCCGCCTTCGTCATGTTCCAGCGATTTTCCTCTAGCTTGCGCAGCACAAACTCCCGCTCGTACGCCGACCGCGCCTCCTGCAAACTCTCGTAAGGTTTCTGCGGGCTCTTCGACGCGCCGCGAAAAAGTTCGGGTGGCAAATGATGCGGCTCAATCCGCGGTGAAGGGCAAACAATCACCAACCGTTCCACCAGATTTTTCAATTCGCGCACGTTTCCCGGCCACGGATAATTCAACAGCACGTCCAGCGCCGTCGGGCTGAATTCCTTCGCCTTCTTCCCGTATTCCTGGCAAAAAGCCGCCAGAAAATGCGCTGCCAAGATCGGAATATCCGCCACGCGCTCGCGCAACGCCGGCACATAGAAGGGAATCACGTTCAACCGGTAAAAAAGATCCTCGCGGAAAGCGTTGCGCGAGATCTCTTCCTCCAGCTTTTTATTTGTCGCGGCAATCACGCGCACGTCCACGGTAGCAGGCTGGTTCGATCCCAGCGGCTCCACGCGCCGCTCCTCCAGCACCCGCAGCACTTTCGACTGCGTCTTCAAGCTCATATCCCCCACTTCATCCAGGAACAGCGTCCCGCCGTCCGCCTTTTGAAATTTCCCCACCTTGTCTTCGCTCGCGCCCGTAAAACTGCCCTTGCGATGCCCGAACATTTCCGACTCAATCAACTCCTCCGGAATCGCCGCGCAGTTCACTTCCACAAATTGCATCGAGCTGCGCAAACTGCTGGCATGCAAAGCCCGCGCCACCAGCTCCTTGCCCGTACCGCTCTCGCCGTAAATCAGCACGCGCCCATTCGTCGGCGCGGTCAAAGCGATCTGCTGCCGCAGCGCCTTCATCGGAATGCTGCCGCCCAGAATCTGATGCTTCTCTTCGAGCTCCGCGCGCAGCCTCCGGTTCTCCGTCTCCAGCCGCAAATATTCCAGCGCATTGCGCACCACCAAAACCACTTTTTCCAGCGACAGCGGCTTCTCCACAAAATCAAACGCCCCCAGTTTCGTAGCCCGCACCGCCGTCTCAATATTCGCGTGCCCCGAAATCATCACCACCATCGGCGCGCCGTCCCGCTCCTGCATCCGTTCCAAAGTTTCCAGCCCATCCATTTTCTTCAACCACACATCCAGCAAAATCAAATCAAAAGCTCGCGTCTCCAGCCGCGCCAAACATTCTTCGCCCGAAGCCACGGCCTCGACCTCATACCCCTCGTCGCGCAGCAACGCGCCCAAGGATTCGCGTATCCCATTTTCATCATCCACAATAAATATAGAAGCTGGCATGTTATGCAGGCTTTCTCTGCGTCCTCTGCGTCTCTGCGGTAGACCGTCTTTCTTTGTGTTCTCCGCGTTTTCTCGGAGTCCTCTGTGTTAAATCTTTTGACCTACGCTGGCGTAACCGAAATCTCCGCCGCTGGAAACCGAATCAAAAACCTAGTCCCCGCCGGCAAATTATCCTCCACCCGAATCGTACCGTTATGCTCCGCAATAATCCGACTGGCAATCGCCAACCCCAATCCCGTACCACGCTCCTTGGTAGAAAAATGCGGCAAGAACAATCTTTCCTTATCCTCCGGCGAAATCCCCTGACCACTATCCGAAATCTCAATCTCCACCGCGTCCCCATCTCCATCCACGCGCGTAGCCACTCGCATCCGCCGTATCGACGACCCCTCCATCGCCTCCGCCGCGTTATCAATCAAATTAGCCAGCACCCGCCGCAAAAGCTCGCGATCCGCCTTCACCAAAGGCAAAGCAGCCGCCAATTCCGTCCGCACCGTCACGCCCTCAAGCCGTCCATGAAACAAATCCAAAGCGCTAGCCACAATCGTATTCACATCCTCAGGCGCCAACCGCGCGGAAGGGAAGCGCGCAAACTGCGAGAACGCATCCACCAGCGACTTCAAAGTGTGCACCTCGCGCTCGATCAACCCAGCACACTCCGCCACCAATTTCTCCAGCTCCGTACGCAGTGCCGCCGCCTGCTGCGACCCATTCCGCTCCAAATAACGCAGCAACCTCTGCGCCGAAAGCTGTATCGGCGTCAGCGGATTCTTGATCTCATGCGCAATCCGCTGCGCCACTTCCTGCCAGGCTGCCGCCTTCTGCGCCCGCAGCAAATCCGTCAAATCGTCAATCACAATGACGTACCCGGGATTCGAAAGCCGCGGCCCCAGCGAACTCACCGTCACCGCCGCGCGCACCAGCCGCCCCGCCGTCGCAATCTCAATTTCCCGCGACGCCACTCCCATCCGCAGCGACCGCCGCATCAAATGCAACACAGCCCGCGCCGCTTCCTCACCCACCAAGTCCGGCAAATTCCGCGCCTCCCGCGCCGCATCTCCCAGAATCGCCGGTACCGCCGAATTCACTCGTGCCACTTCGCCCGAAGAATTCAGCGAAATCACGCCCGTCGGAATATTTTCCAGAATGGCTTCCATCAATTTCCGCCGCCGCTCGCGCTCCTCAATCGCCTGTTCCAGGCTCTGCGTGAATTCATTAATCTGCCGCCGCCCTTCGCCCAACTGCTCGGTCATCCGATTGAACGACCGCACCAGCATCCCCAGTTCGTCCTGCCCCTTCACGTCAATCCGGTAATCGAAATTCCCGCGCGAAATTTCCCGCGTAGCTTCCGCCAACGCCTGAATCGGCACTGTCACCTGCTTCGACAAAAACAGCGCCACCCACGTCGTCGAAAATCCCAGAATCACAGTGAATAAAAATAGCCCCAGCAGCACGTCCCGCTTGTAAGCCCGCAGCCCCTGTTTCTGCCGCGCGTAGGTTTCGGTCTGCGTGCGAATTTCCGAATAGCGCGTAAGGAAATCATTCGGAAGAACCCGCGCTACGTACAATCTGGCTCCGTCCAGCGGCGCGCTCCCCGCGATGTACAAATGGTCGTCGGTGTGCCAGATTTCCGCGCCGTTCGGCAGCGTCTGCACCAGCGTGGGGGTAATCGTCTCCATCTCCGGCACGGTTTGGTCACTCGACGCGTCCTCCGGCTTCACATACGCCACGCCATCGTCCGCCTGTCCCGCGGTATGCGCGATCCATGAAGCGTCCACCGACCATGCCAGACCAAGCAGCGATTGATTCTCCTTGCTTGTGGCCGCAGCCTTCTCCGCGATCGCGTTTAAGTGCCCTAGGTTCGCCTGCCCCATGTCCTCCAGCAGTCGCTGGCTCTGCTCATTGGCAATTTCGAGCGGTCGAGGAAACCACGCAATCAAAGTGCGATTCACAATCGCGTAACTGAAGATAAAAAAGAAAGCGGTAGGCAGCAATGACACGCCAATCGCGCCCAACACCATCTTCACCTTGAACCGCGAACCCATTTGCCCGCTGCGGCGTTCGATCCACAATCGCACCAGGCTGCGCGCCAGAATCACTGCGAACACCAGCAGCGCCGCCGTCAGCAAGGTCGTCAACGCAAAAAACACCGCGAACTCGCTGCCTTGCTCCGGCCGCAGCGGCACGTCCAGCGAACCCACCATGAACACAGCCGCGGTCAGCAGCGTCACGACGATCCCGCCGATCCAGGGCCACAACCGGTTCTTGCGCTTGGCTCGCTCCGCCTTCAAGACCTTCCCTCCCGATCTCGCACCAGCGGGCATTCGCCGCACCAAGCTGCCTGGTGCAAGCGAACCTGTACCAATGGGGACGTGTGAGCGAAGCGAGACGCACGCGTACCCCGGCGTTGGGCGTCAAAACGCGTATTTTTGAGCGAATTTGCCATCGAAAACCGAGAATACCGGGCCCATTAAGCCAAGTCAAGCCAACTGTTGCGCGGTTGCCACACTACTGTGGCTGATACGTCATGCCCAAGTACGGGTTTTGCCCCGAAGTCTTCAAACGCGGAGCCCAACCGTAGGTTTACTCTACGCACGCTACCGAGAGTGGTACAGCCATTTCACAGCGTGGGTGCCGGTGCAGAATAATTTATTGAGGATTCAGATACTCGGTAGGGGCGCTGCTTGCTACGCCCCAGCTTGCCGGGGCCTCAACATCACCGCGGCGTCGCAGTAACCGTTGCTCTTGCATTGCCTTCGTCTGCGTCTCCGCGTCTCAGCGGTAGGGCAGTCTTTCTTTGTGCCCTCCGTATTTCCTCTGCGCACTCTGCGTTAATTCTTTTGGCGTATCCAAGCGCGGCCCGTCGAGCGCTCTACCCGTTCGCCTTCTGAAACTCTCGCATGAAGTTCACCAAAACCTGAACGGTCTCAAGATTCACCGCATTGTAAATCGAAGCCCGCATCCCCCCGACAGACCGATGCCCGCCGAGCCCAATCAACCGAGCCGCCGCAGCCTCTGCAGCAAATTTCTTCTCCAACTCTTCGTTCCCACCAGCCACCCGAAAAGTCACATTCATCTTCGACCGCGAATCCTTCTCGATCGGCCCCCCATAGTATCCACCGCTAGAATCAATCGCGTCATAAAGCACCCTAGCCTTGGCCTCATTGC
>Ga0209008_1000011_pt1 | contig 145427 bp, 118 predicted proteins | sample JacPin_JW_Ref_O3_FD_187963 | JGI IMG/M metagenome (GOLD analysis project Ga0209008, IMG submission 187963) | Forest soil microbial communities from Algoma, Ontario, Canada - Jack Pine, Ontario site 1_JW_Ref_O3 (SPAdes) (version 2) | ecosystem: Environmental > Terrestrial > Soil > Boreal... | reverse complement strand
GATGAGCTTTTCGCGGGGAATCGTCACCAGCGCATATCCCGAGGTTTTATCGCCGAAGTCGATCCTCGCCCCCAGCTGCTCGAGACCCTGAAGCATCTGCTCGCCGCATCCGGCTTGCGAGAGAAACTGGGCGGATACTTCGGCTCGATTTTCTTTCGCAACTTCCACGAACTGACCGCGTTCCCATTTGTTGAGATCTACGTGGCTGTTACATTGGGCCGTCACAGCCGGAGAAGAAATGAGGGCACAGAAAACGACACCGCAAAACACGTTTTGTAACAGCATTCGTTCTCCAGGGAAATTTCCGCATCAGTTGCTCTAATTGCGACTTTCATGTGACGAATTGCAAGAAGGAGGGAGTTGCTGAGACCTCCCCCAATGCAACGCCTAAAACTGAAGTTTGAGACTGAACTGCAAAGATCGCGCCGCGCCCATGGCATAGAGCTGATTGTTTACTCCGATCGTTTGTACTGGGTAGCTGCCCCGAAGCTGTCCAAAAGTGGAGTCTGAGAGCGTTGGATCAGGATAACCGGGGTTTGGGTGGTTCAAGATGTTGAACGCATCGACGCGGAAGATCAAGTGCAGCTTCTCATATAGGGAGAAACTACGCTGGACAGCCATGTTCAGCGCGTAGAAGCCCGGGCCCCGTACAAAGTTTCGGCCGAGTGTGCCCTGCCGGACCGGGAGACCCGTAGTTGGATCGGTCGGTACAAGAGCAAAGGCCGCCGGATTCAGCCGCCAGCTTCCTGGAACAGGCTCACCGTTCACATCGGCTGCGCGTCCGTGGAGATAGATCGGAACGCCGGGAACTAAATCGGGAAAATACTCTTGTGCGGTCCCATTGGGAAGTGCGACGAATTGATCTTGGTAGACGTTGAGTGGGGACCCGCTCTGGGTTGAGAAGCGATTGGCGATTAGCCAGCCGTTGGTCAATGCCCGCACCCATCGGCTCGAACCCACACTCGGCGTCTGATAGTTCAACGCCAGATTGAGTACTCTGGGCAGATCGTTATCGGAGTTGCCATAAGTTGGCACATACCCCTGTCCATAGTTGCTGGACGCGTTGTCGAGGGCATGTGCCCAAGTGAAAGATCCCACAAGATCTAAACCGTTCGCAATTCTTCCGCGATCCTGCACCTGCAGGGCGTTGTAGTTGGAACTGGAGCCATTGTAGGTGAAATCAAGATACGTGAAATCCGGATTGATCGGACTTCCCGGGCCGCTTTGATAGGATCCCGTGAAAAGCAGCTTCTTGCCCTCGTTTCCTACGTAGGACACCGTCAATGTATTTCTTGAACTCAGGGCCTCATCGACCGAGAGGTTCCACTGCTCGGTGTAAGGCAACGTCAGTCTAGGGCTCGAGAGTCCGGTCAAAAAGGGATAGGGCGGAGAGAGGGGCGCATTCAGTGACGGAGGCGCTAGAACAGCGTCCGAAAGAGGGAATGGCGCGTTGTTGAGCGTCGGTCCAAAGATACGAAATGGGTAGGTCTGATAATATGCAGCTCCAATGGTTTGCTGAGCTGTGTCGAAAAAAATGCCGAAGCCGCCACGCACCGTGAGTGCGTGTTGAGCGGACGAAATTGCATTCCATGCGAAACCGAACCGTGGCGCGAAATGATCGTAGCTCGTCTTGTAAGGCTTGGTACCCAACGGAGCAACAGTCGCCGTAGCCGGGTCGCTTGACGTCAGAGTGATAGGGTAGTGACCGTTGGATGGTCCCGGCGGCGGGTTGAATTCCCAGCGCAGGCCGTAATCAATGCTCAGTTTCGGGGCGATCCTCCAATGGTCTTGGACGAAAAGAGAAAGGTTATCAAAGACCGGCGTTCCAGGCGCTTCGGCATAAACACTCACTCCGCCGTCGGCGATTCCCTGCTGGAACGCGGCGAGGCTCTGGATCGTTATGTTTGAATAATACGTGGAAGATGCGACCGTCGGCGTAAGCCGACGCCAGTCGCCACCGAACTTCGCGCTGTGATTTCCTCGCGTCCAACTCAGGCTATCAAGGAGCTGATATTGATGCTGAATTGAACCTTGCCCGGAGAAGTAGGAACTAACATCAAGTGAGGAACCGGGTACATAGGCGAAGAAAGAGCCACCGGCGTATGCGCTGTCATAGGCAGTCGGAATGAGAAGACTACGTGCCAGTGCGGTCGATCCTCCAACGGACTGTTGAGTTGTAAAATTGCCTTCTGCATCCCGACTGTAATTGAAGCGCAGTTCGTTAAGCAGCATACTGCTAATGTTGGCCGTCATTCCCGCTGTCCACGTGTGGGCGTTTATCTGTTGCGTACCAGCCTCCTGCAAATATAGTGACTTCTCGGAACTTGGCGTGTCCGCGTAGCGGAGGAAAAAGTGAAACCGGTTACCTACGTTTTGATCAAGGCGGATGCTGATGCTATCGAGACTGCTCGGGTTCGATAAACTATGGGTATAAAGCGCATCGCAAGCTGTCGGCAGACCAGTCGCAGGATTGGGAATGGTGCAGCCATCCTGATTGCCCGGCGAGTTCGGGTTCGGCAGCGGCTCCGAATTGAGATATGGCTGCACACTCGGTGATGCCCAGTTGCGGAAGGCTTGAGTGGGTACGTACTGGCTTACGAAGAACGGAGTGAGAAGTCTTAGTCTTTCATAAGAGATGAAGAAGAAGGTCTTGTCTTTGCCATCGTAGACCTTGGGAATGACGAGAGGACCTCCGATGGTGCCCCCATAGTCATTTTGATGCTCTGCGGCTTTCGGATATCCATTATAGTCATTCTGATAGCTGTTGGCGTCAAACGCTGTATTGCGGAGGTACTCGAAGAGCGTGCCGTGAATTTCATTTGTCCCCGATCGCGTGGTCAACTGCACCTGACCGCCCGGATTCCGGCCATACTCAGCAGTGTAGCCGGAGGTCTGGATCTTAAATTCCTGCAGGGCGTCGATCGAAACAAGGCTTTGCGTTGTACCTAGCGCCGTTTGCGACGGCGAATTGCCGCTTACTCCGCCATCATTGCCCGCGGAATTGAGTATTCCACCAAGATTCGCCGAGACTCCATCTACCGTGAAGTTATTAGCGTCTTGTCGTTGGCCATCAATACTGTAGTAGCCGTTGCCGTTTGTTACTGTTCCTGGTGCGAGTTGAATCAGATCCTGAAAGCTCCTGCCGTTCAGCGGCATATTCTCAACAAATTCTCGCGTAACCGTCATACTGACGGCGGGATTGTCCGACTCCATGCTGTTTGCGTTCGCATTGACGGTTATGGATTCTGCCGATGAACCCACTTGAATTACGAAGTTTCGGGCCAGCGAGTCTTGCGTGTGAAGTTGAACGCCCGTGACTGAGACGGTGCGGAACTGCTGCTTGCGGACGTTCATCAAGTAGTTTCCTGGCTGCAGCGCCGGGAACGAGTAGATCCCGTCTCCATTGGTCTTCGTCGACCGCGTGACATTGGTGTCCACGTTCTTGATTTCCACTTCCACATCCGGCACGACCGCGTTGCTTTGGTCGGTGACTCGCCCCGATAGGGATGCCGATCCGGTCTGCGGGAATGCACTCGGCGCGTGAAGGAGCGATGTCACAAGAAGTGCCGTGAACAGAATTGTAGCCCTGAGAATAAACTTCAGAGGACGAATCATTGTGTGCACGCGGCGCTCCTTTGTTTCGCGAGTTACTCGCAACGAATCATTGGATTCATGCGAGTATTCCCGACGCCCGCGCAATTTGTCCCAAACAAACAAGTTTAATCTTCTGGGGCGATCCATCTGTTTGATGAATTGATGCACGGCTACGAAGTACAAAGAGAAAATAGCAGGAACGAAATTCTTTGAAGCGAAGCATGATGCGGCAGACAGCACCGCCACAGGGGGAGGAACAATGATGTACGAATCACTGCACTCAGGAAGGATTGGGGAGATGAAACCCGAGACACCGCCGCTTCAGGGGTGATTGGGCTGGCCGCGAAGATATGCGTACATGAGATTCGGGCCTTTGGGACGGGAAGGATCGCCATTCGTTGGCTCCAGAGTCACAAAGACAGAATCAATTTCAGTGAGGATTCTTGGATCGTTGCACTTGAAGACCCATCTGCGTTGCGCTTTATCGTCCGAATAGAAGATGCCGAGCCGCTGCACCTGCTTGTCGCCGCCTTCCCTCTTGGCCCATACTCCGTATTGATAGTTTGTCTTTTGCATCTTCGCGTCGTTGAGATCGTAAGCATAGAAGACCAGCGACTTGCCTTCGGTAAAGAAGATGCGGCCAAACGCGGGCTGCGTTTTGCCGCGAGGGTCGGTGTCCACTACGTCCACAATGTGCAAGTTACGCGCGCCCATCAGATCACTCACGTCGTGGCCCAGCGCCAAAAGCTGCCGCTCTTGATCGAGCAGAGCGGATTTGTCGCTTAACTGTTCCGTAAGATTGTGAATTGTGACTTCATCAGCGAGGAGAGTAGCGTCCACATCGCTCGAATGGTTTTGCTGTTTCGCGGTCTCTTCCTGGGCGTTGGCTGCGAGTGCCTGCGATGCTACGAGCGCGTCCTGGACGTTTTTCAGTTGCGCTTCGAGGGCGTCTCTGTCGGCCGCGAGCTTTTTCCTGTCTTGCGATGTTGAAGTCAGACCTGATTCCGCTGAATTCAATTGCTCGCTCGCCTTACCCAGCTCGGCTTTCAGGTTTGCGATCTGTGCTTCTAGGCCCGCGTTCGTGGCCGTCAGTTCGGCGATGCGCTGGTCGAGAGCAACAGAGGAAGTTGGAATGTCAGAGCTGCCGGAATTCTTCGCCACGAGATCCGGAGTGGTATGGATCGAGCGTCTGGCGTAGAAATACCCAGCAGGCAGGGCCAAGCCGAGAAGGACAACGGCAGCAATTGCCTCCGTAGACGTGCGCTTCAACTTCCGCCAGCGCGGTGCATGTACAATCGGCGTTAGCTGTTTGACCTCATGTCCGACATCGCTCGAAAATTGGATGCCTTCTCGCTCGGCGCGCTCGAAGAAGCGGCGCGTGAAAAGTTCTGAGTTCAGGGATTCTTGAGCTTGCTGCGGAGTGAGACTCGGGTTCTTGTCCGCCGCCGCGAATTGTTGCGCTGCGAGATTCAGATAATCGAAATACGCTTGACTACAAGCCAGACACTCCGATGCGTGCTGCTCAAGCTCCAGCAGCTCCTCCGGCGTCGCTTGGCCGATGCTCGCCGCGGCGCAGAGTTCCCGATAATGTTCATGCTTCACCACGTCATGCCTCTCCCAACGGGACAACCGATGGTCTTGCTCTGTTCGGCTCGAGACCATTCTTTAGATAGGAGCGCAGTTGTTCGAGCCCCCTATAATAATGATGACGGACATTCGAGAATGTTTCGTTCCTGCGCTCGGATATTTCCGCAAGCGTCAAACCTTCGAAGAAAAACATTTCAATAGTGCGCCGTTGCGCTTCCGGCAGAACCGCCAGAAGTTCCGTCGTGAGCCGGGTGGTCTCCTGCACATCCAAGCGCTTCGGTGACCAGTGGCTCTCGGCCTCGTCGAGTTCGCTTAAATCCACTTGCCTGTGAAACTGTCGTACAAACAGGTAGTTTCGCCGGTGCATACTCCGGCTGTACGCATACTGCAAGAGCCACACCTTAAGTGTCCCCCGCGCGGGATCAAATTGTCCCACCCGGCGGTAGATTTCAAGGAACACGGTCTGCGTTAGATCTTCAGCCTCTCCCGCATCGCGAACGATGTTGAGGGCCGTGACATGGACGAGCCGGTGGTAGCGTTTGAAGATGATGGCGAAGGCGTCCGTATTCCCCGCCTGGATCTCCTCGATGAGGCGTTCATCGCCCAAGCTACCCAGTTCCGCGTAGGGAACGCGGCCGCGGGGCTCGCCGGAAATTGTGTCATCCAAAGACATAGGGTCACGAAGATTGTGAAGCTTATACCGCATCCAGTACAGAAAATGTGACGGTAATATTATATTTTTGGCGTGGGACAAAGTGTTTCTGCGACGGGTATGCTGAAAAAGGCTGTAGGAATTACCAACTTCCATGCGCTGCGCGCCACACGGCGCGCTGACGCGGGATTAGTTTCGCCACATGCTTGAACCTATAGGGCAATCGCTGTGGTATAACCTCTGCGGTAAGTACATGCCTTCTAGCGACCGAGATTAAAGCAACCATGCATAAAGCGTTGCGCGCAGCGCCAGCGGTATTAGGCTGCCTCGTCATCTGCATTTCCTGGGTGATATATAGGTACTCGATCTCTGCGCCTCGGCCTCGATTACAGCCGATTGATCTTTCCAAGATAGAGGAACTAGCGGAACAACTAAGGCAACAATTGGGACAGGTTTCTGCGTCACTCGGCTCGAACTTTTGCGCAGTCGCATTTGGAGCGATTCCAGATGAAGTACGTTTGAATCGATCATTTAATCCGGTAGCACGGGTTTCCCTGCCGGACAAAGCTGAACGATGCACGTCGAACATCGCGGTCTTTGGGGCAGCCTTCGCCATTGAGCCGAAGGGAACGACAAAGGTCTCCCTCAACAATCAAGCACCAACGCAGACAGTTATTTTTAATTTGCTTCTTACGAAACCCGGTAAGCAAGCATTCGTCTACGGATACGATCAGACGGCTAAACAAGCCGAAACAACCGTATATGAATATCCCTTCATTAGCCCGAACTTGTCGATTTGGTTTCCGATACTCGGAACCTTCTTAGGTAGGACGCTCACTCTCCCGTGGTGGTTGAAGCTTCTTGGCACACCTAAACCAATAGCGGATAAAAACAAGAAAGCGAACGATAAGAAGAGCAATCAGAAGAAAGCGTGATTCGGTTGCTCAAATCGAAGGAGAAATCGGCAAGGGAGACGGCCGATGGAGGGCGATCTTCATCGGATCACCAGAGTCTCGATGCAGTGGCGAGTGATCACTTCGTTTCTTCGTCACCAAAACTCAAGGCTTCCTGAACGCAATTGTGATGGTATCGCGCTTCGCAAACGGACGAAGGCCGCGCCCTTGCCCAGAATGGGCCACTTGCGTGAGGACTTGCCAGCCGCAGCTCAACATCTTCGCGACGTGAGTGTCCATTTTTTCCAGGGTGAAGAATCTTTGCCGATGGTAAGTTCCATACCAGCTTCGCTCGTATATGAAGGATTTGACCTGCATTTGAATCCCGACCGAGTACCTACCTCGAAACGCGGGCTCCCGTCTCAGTCTACGTAGCGGCTTTGGCGGTTGTACCAGCGCTTCGTTTAGGGCGACGGTCCTCATCGAAGGGAACCCGCCTAGGCGGCGTCAGGTCTTGGTCCTGGCGACCGAGATGGCTCGAGCCAATAGCGAAGTCATGAAGTTCTCGAAGGTCAATTCGGCCGCCGGCTCCTGGTACTTTCCCTTTGGACCATTCTTCGAGTCCGAAAGCAGAAAGCACGCCGAATCGTACAGTCGTTCGCGTATGAGCTTCGTTAGGAGAATCTCGTAGCGTTTTGCGTAAGAGGCGCTCTTAAATTCCGGAAACACCTTGAAGTGCGGTTCCTGCGCCCTCACCGGCCGGGAGGATCCCGGCGCATCTTCCAAAAGCATCATGTATCCGAGCCAAGGACGAGCCGACGGCTTGAAAGCTCCTTCCCGGTAAGCCGCCCAAAGGTCGCATGCGCTCCCAATCGCTTCTTCGGTACGATTATTGTAATTGTTTCCGAAGGACCCGATTTGCGATTTGAATTCGATGCCGGCCAAGAACTGGCCGTTCTCGACGATCAAAAGGTCCCACTTTTTCTCCGGACGGTACCAGCCGGGGATCTCGATTCGCTTCTCGCAGTAAACTTGGGTTTTGGGAAGGCCGTGGTCGCAAAGATGCTCCCGCACCAGCGAGATAAAGCCGTCCATCTGACGACCGCCTGTCACGGCGGTTCTGGCGCCGGCATCGCGCGCGCCGGTCTGGGAACCTTGCTTTTGTGCCTGCGTTTCGCGGGTGCTCCAGAAGTGTTGGATTGCCTGTCGCAGTCCCTTTTCGAGACGAGGGTTGGGAGCCATGCCGGGCGCTAGTCGGCCGCGGTGGCCGATATCTCCGCTTTGCTGAAGAGTGAGGAAGTCTCCCTGGCGATGCGTTTTTCTGCCAGCTTGTAATAGTGACGATCCACTTCAAATCCTATGCTGTTGCGACCCCACTTGGCCGCCGCCACGGTCGTCGTTCCCGTTCCCAGGAAAGGATCGAGTACGGTGTCGCCGACAAAACTGAACATACGGACGAGCCGCTCGGCGAGTTCGGTTGGGTACGGGGCGGGATGCTCTCTTGTGGACGCGCCGGTAAGGCCCATCCAGATCTGCTGAAACCATTTCTTGTGATTCTCTGCGGAAATGAGGCTCAAAATCTTTGTGGAAATGTCTGGAGCGCGATACCCGCCGGGCTTCCTTTCCATGAGGATGAACTCGATGTCATTCTTAATGACCGCGTTGGGTTCGTACGGTTTGCCGAGAAAGCCGGGTCCGCCTTCGACTTCATAAGCGGCGTTTGAAATCTTGTGCCAAATAATGGGCGCGAGATTGTCAAAACCAAGCTTGCGACAGTGTTCTTGAATCGATGCATGTAGCGGGACCACGGTGTGTCGCCCGGCGTTCTCTCTACGTGACAGGCATACATCCCCCACTACGCAAATCAGGCGCCCCCCTGGAACCAAAGCTTCAAAGCAACGCTTCCAGACTTTATCGAGCTCCATGAGGAATTGCTCGTAGTCTTCGACGTGACCGAGCTGCGCTTCGGAGTCCCGATACTCCTTCAGCGTCCAATAGGGCGGCGAGGTCAACACCAGATGTAGGCTTTCTGGGTTCAGGTCGAACATCTCCCGCGCATCGCCGAGATGCAATCTGTGCGTTGTCGGAATGGTCCGGACCGAGTTTTCTATGATCCGGGCGGAGTGTTCGTCTTTCGCTAGCCGCGGAATCATCGTTTGCGGATCACCGGATGCTCGCAGCTCCTTGGGCACAAAGGCGGACAGGTCCGCGGTTGCGTGTTCGGATGAGGCAGTTGCTTGTTTGCGTTGTGCAGCTACGGGCATCGGATGTGATGTGCGGCGACCAGTATAACAACTCAGGAAGGCAAATGCAGGTTCCTAAAAACGACCGACGAGGGCCACAGCGATCGAAGAGCCAAACCAATGCGAGAGGACGTAGTCTTGGGTGACTGGAAAAGTGAGTGTCCCCTCATGGGGACGTGATCCCAGACAGGATCTCGGTGCTCACCTGCTGGATGTGCTGGAGCGATTGAGCCAGGGTGTCCTTATCGCCGTTGTACAACTTCACGTAATCACAAGATGCCGAATTCGTTCGAAGCCCGATGGCCTGACCAACCACAAACGCGACAGCCTCAGCCTCCGTTTCCCGGATGCATTTCGTGGTCTCGGCACGAGGCGCGGAAAAGTGCAGCCGCGAATGCGCGAGTTCATGCGTCAGCACATGGAACTCCTCGGCGGGCGCCATGGCCGGCAGCAAGATGATCTTCCCAGCCGAGCATTGTCCTTGCGCGGGAAGAATGCTCTCCGAATACTCCACCGAACATCCCGATTGCGTAACGAATGCCTTCAAGCGTTCGAGATATTCTCCTGGATTTCCTTCGAACTGCGACAGTGACGGAAGCGGATCACCTGCCGTATCGGCAACGTCAAAGACTGCTGCGGCGCGATAGCCGACCAAGCTCTGCCGCTCGGTCTCGATTCCGCAATCATTTGAATCCACAGTCCTTCGCACGAGCGGCGCGAAGATCGTGATGCCCTTGGCGCCTCGGGTTACCTGGCGATGAAGTTTGCGCCAGGTCTGGTAGCCCGCGACGCGTGTCGCATCCGGACGCTGGGTGATAATTAATAAAACGTTGCTCATGCTGTAGCGATGAAACTTTCCCATCGCGGTGAGATAGTTGCGAAGCACTTCGCTTTCGCCTTGCGCAAGACTTTCTGATAGATGCTCGAGAGCCTTGCTTGTGACTTCTCTGGCTTGTTCGATTTTCATTTCCGTTCTCCTGTTTCGGGGACTTTCTGCCCCCTTCACAGCGAGAGAGGGGGCAAGGACCCGAAACAGGAGAACGGAAGTAAAGCCAAGAACCAGGCTGGCCTGCGCGGGCCGCACGTCCGAGTGCCACAGCCTTCGGTGGTGCGAGGCGTGCTAGCGCAGGCCGGTGGAATCGGAACGAAAAGATGGAGGGCCAGTGTTTGCGCATGGGAATTTGCTATCGACACAAGACTCTCGAGCGAAAGCTTGGAGTATCCAACAGCGACGGGAGTTCTGTATTCCAAGGAAGCGACAGCAAGTACTTGCAGATCGCGAGAAACAGATAGTTACGGAATAAGTCGGCACGACAAAAATGCAACTCTCCCTTGGCCGTCAGGTCGCAGAATTTCTGCATGGTCATAAAACGCCAGAGGGACAGCGCCCGGCGATCAGACGCGGGGGATACTTCACGCCCTTCAGGCTCCCGCCAGCGACGAGAAGTAGTTGCCAGTACCCCGGAATCAATAAATTTGAAGATGGCGGAAATTGTTCTTGCGCAAACCGCCCTCGATGATCAGGCGGCCGTCGCAGTTGGGTCAAAAGTCAGGCTTCGACTGAATCGGCATGCAGTGCGGTGCAGGTCTGTTGCTCGGTCGAGCGATGCCCGGGTGTACTCCGCGGGCTGGAACCGGAAAAGCGACGAGTCTTGCCGAAGGGACGCGGCGAATTTCGCCTAGGAGGCAGTGGTACGTGATCAGTGGTTGAACGGCAAGTGATCGGTGGCGAGAAGAGATGGGAGCGCCGGTGGGCGAAGCGATGAGGATTGCCGGCGGTGGGAGCGACGAGGACCGCCGGGAAGGCAGGTGCCTTGGCGAGCGGAACGAAGGAGATCCGTGGGCGGGTTCAGTGGGGAAGATCAGAGAGAAGCGACCCGACGGAGGCGGGCGGGACGCGTAGCGGACCGAGGCCGCAGCCGCGGTAGCGTTGCGGACCCACGAGGGGGGACGACACCCACCCCTTATTTCGGGGCTCGCTTTCGGCGACGAGCGGAAGACCGGGGTTTTCGCGCAGGGGCGCGACGAGGGCGGGGAGCAACAAAGATTGTGAGCTGGCTCGAAAGGAGAGAGTCTCGCCACACCTCGCGTAATCGGTCCGCATGCGGACCGACGAGCACGGCAAGAAACAAAGCCAATAAGATGTGTCCGACGTATTCCATCGATGATTCCTGGCGGAAGCAGCCCGCCGAGAATGATCTTGATGGAACCGCCCGATTGGGCCTAGCCGGAACAATTCCCCGCAGAATTATTCTGGGGGCACCGTCGAGCGCATCTGCGCGAGGCCCCGGTCAAAGGCTTCTTGCGCGTTCTGATAGTCGGCTGCGGATGGAAGCTCGATGCCCTCCTTCTGGAGCACTTTCTTGAGCAACCGCACTTGGCGCTCTAAGTCTCTGTAATTTCCGAAGCCGAGATGCTGCGAAAGTTCACGCCAGGTCCGCTTGGGATGGACAATTTTCTCCTCAAGCGCCGCGCGCACTCTTATCCGGAACTCCTCCGGGCGGCCTCGGTGCACGGTAGTACGCCGCCGTCGCACGCTGCTGACCACTGCGGCAACCGCGCCCGACTCGTCAACGATCGGGGTGGTCTTTTGCTCTTCAGGAAACGGTTTGGGCCAGCGGTATTGCTCGAGGATCGAAATTCTTCTCTCCATTGCCTCTCGCTCCTCGGAACCTGGCGGCAGCTCCGTCGCGAGCTGCATCAATTCCGCGTGCCGTTTGTAAATCGAACCGGCGAGGGGATGGGTTACGAGATAAGGTAGATCGAACATCCATGCCTCCACTTCTGGACCACGATACTACGACAGTGGCGGGTGACGAGTGATCAGTGGTTAGTAACGGAGGGCGAGGAGGGCAGGATGCGCGACGGATGCGGAGCAGACGTGGGTCGCGGAGCGAAACGGGCCGCAAGCCGGGAGCCCCCGTTCGGGATGACACTAAACCACAAAAATCCATCGGCAAGTCATCGAGAGCTCGGCGCAATGGTGGCAACATGACTTCCGAGTGACCGGATGTCCGGGAGTATTACGCCGGTTTCAATGAAGTCCCAGTGTCTGGTTCCACAGCTGTGAAGGGCTTCTGAGGCCGAAGAATGAGGTACGAGGCTATGCGGAGTAGCAGGAAACGGACAAGAAATTCGTCTTGCGGGAGACTCGTAGGTCCCAGACGTTCGAGAAGATTCGTGGCAGTCTCAGGCTGATACAGGTTCTTTGCCATCATATGGACGGCGTACCCGCCTGCTTCGACCTCGCGCGCTTGGTCCTCCATATGGTTGACATCATCGGTCGAAACGTCGCACAAAAACTCGGAAAAGAATTGCCCGGATTTGCGGCGAGTCGTATGACCATGAACATGATGGCCAATTTCGTGATCAATCGCGTACTGAATCTGCACTAGAAACAGACATGCAAAGAGTATGTGTCGCTCGGCTGGTGTGTCCGTTTCGATTCCAAGGAAGGCGGCAGTGGTTGGACTCTGGACCAGTGAACCGCAGACCTCATTCATCAGTTCAATCATGTCGTATGTTAGGCCAACGAAGAAAAAACCCTTAAAGGTGAACGAGAGTGCATTCGCATATCGAATCAAAGGGGGCAGCGGCTTTGCGATGTAATCCAGATGAAGTGTTACGGGGCCGGATGGCGTTTCGATCCGGTCCGAATTCCGAGCGAACATCTCATTAATGAGCTTCTTGAGTGCGGCAAGGTGCTGAGCTAGGTCGTGGTCAACCTTGTCCAATTCGACCAAGTCGAGTTTTGCGGGGTGTTTTTCGTGTTCCTCTTTAGTGAGGTTCTCGCTGTTGAGGAACCGATGAAATTCGATATCCGGGTCCAGCATCGCGGGTCCTTGGCGTCACAGTTTTCTGGAGTGCGAATTAACTCACGTTCGGCCGCTCGTTAAATATCGGCGGCTTCGTGATCCTTTGCTTCGAGGCGTTTGAAACGAGGCATCAACGAAAGCACGTCGTTAACGATCTTTCCCGGATCCTCTCCTAACCCTACCGAAATCATAATGGCAGTGGTCAATGACGGGGTGTTTTTTCGAAGCTCTAGGAACCCGACGTACTTTTCACTATAGCCACTTCGTTCGGCTACCTGCTTTTGGCTGAGTTTTAGCTTTCGGCGAAGCTGCCTAATGATGGTTGCGAACGCAGCACGCACCACGGGATTCTGTGGATGTGGTTTCTTGGCCGTTTTGGCGCTCTTCTTCGCCATGATCGGCCTAATAATGAGAGCTTGTAGATCATAGTTCCAGGAAGTATACTATCCCTAGAAAGGAGATTGTGGAGAGGCGATTGCAGGGGCGCGGGTGTCGCCAGCAGTTATCCCCCACGCGTATCGCGGCGTCTTCTTCGATTGGCAGGGAGCAGACTTTCCACGCGGCGGACGAGCTCGGATCCGGTGATGCCGAGTACTCGGGCTATCTCCAGAATAGCTATCAATGAGGGGCTGTTTTTCCCGCGCTCAAGTAAGCTTATGTATTTTGGGTGGTACCCACTGTCGAAGGCTAGGGCTTCTTGGGTCATGCCGCGTTCATCGCGTAGGTTCAGCAGCACACGAGCAAAAGCGCGCTTCTCAAGAGCGCCACGATCGTCGATGCTGCCAGAGCGGGCCATGAGCAGCCCTGATCGTGGACAAATTCAACATATGATGCCACAAACTATACTATCCATGAACACAGGGCATTGCTGCACACCTTCATCGGCTCCGAGAGTTGCAGGCGAGGATTAGGTGGATTCTTTTGCCGAACTCCGCTTTCCTGCACTATCGCCTTCCCGGCGCAAAGCCGCTGCCGGGGCGGTCGTTGGAGATCAGACTCTAATTCCCGTAGAGGTTTCCGACGAGTCTTTGCTGTATCTGATTTGTAGTGGCGATCGCGAGGCTCTAGCCACTCTTTTTGAGCGCTATGCTCGTGTGACTCGAAGCGTGGCCGTCCGCATTTTGAAGGACACCGCTGAGGCCGAAGACCTTGTCCAGGACTTGTTTCTCTATATCCAACGGAAGTGCGGAATTTTCGACAGCTCCAAGAGCACAGCCCGGTCCTGGATTGTGCAGATGGCTTACCACCGGGCGCTGGATCGGCGGCGCTACCTGAAGTCCCGGGAGTTCTACGCGCAACCTTACTTTCCAGCAAGTGGCGCCCAAGTGGTCGGAAAACCGACCACGGAAAGAGATTATTCCGCAGAAGCCGTTTTCGGACGTAATGGTCTAGACAAAACCGTGGATGCATTGTCGGTTGATCAGCGCGAGACCTTGCTCCTGCATTTTTTCGAAGGCTACACGCTCCTGGAGATTAGTGAGAAACTGGGCCAGCCGCTCGGAAACGTTCGGCACCACTACTATCGAGCGCTCGACAAGCTACGCAAGGATATGTTCGCAAATGATGGGCAGACCGCCGAACGGTGTGCTAAATAGATAGCGAGATCGAGAGATTGGGAAGTGGTTCAAGATGCAATCTCATGACGAATTCCTTGAGCTCTGTGCCGTATCCACGTCGGGCGAACTGACCGAACGAGAACGGAGAAAGCTCGAAGCGCACCTGGCCGGGTGTGCGGAATGCCGCCAAGCCTTGCAAGAGTTCGAGGCTGCCGTTGATCTCGGCGTACCGTTTCTCGCTTCGCAGTTGTTCTCTGGGTTTCCCGGTGTTTCTGCTGAACCACTTGCATCGCACCCAGCGAAGTCAGAGCGACCTGCACCGCTAGATTCCGTCGTTTCCCGGCAGACGGCCGCGTACCAAGTAGGTATTGAGCCCGACGTCGGCGCAAGAGGCTTTGCCTTCGCTCAAAGAAAGGGACATGGTCGCACACAAATCAATTGGAACTATGTTTGGCTGCCATTCGCTGCTTGCATCCTGCTGACCATCGCCCTGGGAATTTTTGCCTACCGAATCGGCAAGGGCCGGAGGGTCGAAGTGGTTCAGGGGATTTCGCATACCGCCGACACGCAAATTGAGGCCCTGGAACAGCAGATGAGCGATGTTGGGTATGAGCGCGAAGGCTTGCGAACCGAGCTCGCACAACGCGACCGCGTGATCTCCGATCTCCGGCACGAGATTCAAATACAGTCGGCGTCTCTCGACGAAATCAGTAGCGCTCAAGCCAATCTCGAAAAATCCATCCAGAATGACGACGCCGAGAAGCAGCAGAGCACCCAGGAGCGAAGCACTCTCTTAGAGAACCTCAACACTGCGCAGACATCGCTCGAAAAAACTCAAACTCAGCTCGCTTCGCTCGAACGGCAGCGTGCCGGGGACCAGTCGCGCGCGGATGGCTTGGCAGCACAAGTCAACGACCTTCATGCGCAGCTTCGCGACCGCGAGCAGACCCTCGGCAAACAGGAGGACCTGCTGGCCCATGACCGCGACGTGCGGGAATTGATGGGAGCACGGGACCTCTATATCGCCGAGATTTATAATGTGGCCGGCGACGGGGTTACGCAAAAACCCTACGGCCGCGTTTTCTACACCAAGGGAAAGTCGCTCATCTTCTACGCTTACGATCTTGACAAAGAGGCCGGCGTCCGAACGGCGAGTACGTTTCAGGCCTGGGGGAAGCACGGGCCGGATCGGGGGCAAGCCTTGAACCTGGGGATTTTCTACGAAGACAACGCTGCCAAGAAACGTTGGGTCTTGAAGTTCGATGATCCCAAAACACTCGAACAGATTGACGCGATTTTCGTGACGGTTGAACCCGCCGGCGGAAGCAACAAGCCGAGCGGCAGCCCGCTTCTTTTTACCTACCTCAAGATCGGACCAAATCACCCCTAGTTAACTTACTTCTTTGGTATGGTCAGTGCGTTCTCCGATGACCGCGGCATGGTACATCTCCGTTCTCTCATCCGTAGACCGAAAGCACACGACGCAATTCGGTCGGCGGAGGAGAAGCCCCATGTGGTTGCGAAGGATCGGTTATTTCGGACTGCTGACTCTGCTTTTGGCTGGCTGCGCATCCGGCCAGTCCCCGAACGGAATCATCAACGGCTTGGTGCTCGATCCAACCGGAGGCGTAATCGTCGGCGCCGAGATCCGTATCGTGAATGACGCAACTGCGGTTCAGTACACTGGCAAAACGAACGGCGAAGGCATCTATGTCGTGACCAATCTTCCTCCCGGCACGTATCGGCTGCAGGTTGCAAAGATCGGATTCAAGACTCTGATCAAACCCGACATTATCCTGAACGTTCAAGATTCGCTCGCCATCAACTTCACGCTGCTCATCGGTGCTGCCTCCGAAATCGTGACCGTGAACGGTGGCGCGCCCCTGCTGAATACGGAATCGGGTTCCGTCAGCACCGTGATCGATCACCGGTTCGTTGAGAACCTTCCTCTCAACGGGCGAAGCTTCAATGCATTGCTGCAACTGACACCCGGCGTTGTGATTGCAGCCACGAGTACCTACAACCAAGGTCAGTTCAGCATCGCGGGTCAGAGGACCAGCGCGAATAACTTTCTGATCGACGGTGTGTCGGCGAACTTCGGTGTAGCGCCCCAGCCGACCGTGGGAACGTCCGGCGGTTCGACACAGGCGTTTAGCGCCCTGGGCGGCACCAGCAGCTTGGTGTCGGTCGAGGACCTTCAAGAATTTCGAGTGGAGACGTCCTCCTTCGCGCCGGAATTTGGCCGTACCCCGGGCGGACAAGTTATCCTCACGACGCGCTCGGGAACCAACGATTTTCACGGAGGCGTCTATGAATACTTTCGCAACAACGTTCTCGACGCCAACGATTGGTTTGCGGACCAGGCGGGGCAACCGCGCGCGGCGGAACGTCACAACGACTTCGGCGGATTCCTGGGCGGACCGATTCGGCGGGACAAGACGTTCGTGTTCGTTTCCTACGAAGGGGCGCGCTTGCGGCAACCGAGCACGACGGTCGTTCAGGTACCCTCTGAGTTCGCCAGGACGACGGCTCCGGCCGCGATCGCTCCCTTTCTCGACGCCTATCCCCAGCCCCAGGATCAAACCATAACACCCGGCGTCTACACTCAGCCGTTCACCGGAAATTTTTCGACTCCATCCACTCTGAACGCCGGAAGCCTCCGCATCGATCACACGGTGAATGCGCACTTGTCTCTCTTCGGCCGTTACAACGAAGCGCCATCGGAAATCGTAACGCGCACCAATACTCTCAGCGAGGTGGCTTCGACCGAGGTCGGCACGAGAACGGTGACCGTCGGGGCAACGATGGTCCTCAGCCCACTCATGGCGAACAGCTTTCGGGCGAACTACTCCTTGCAAAGCGCGAGTGGACTCACCAGTTTGGATTCCTTCGGCGGCGCGGTGCCACCTGCTCTTAGCGTGCTTGGACCCGGCTTACCGAGTCCTGGCAGCGTCGATCTGGAGTTCGGCACGTTCGACACGGGCTTCTATTCGACCGGGCCACAAGCAAGAAATCGCAGCACGCAGCTGAATTTTGCCGACGACTTCAGCGTCTCACGCGGCGCGCACCGATGGAAGTTTGGCGCCGACTATCGCGCCATTCGCTTGAACCTGGCTCCCTCGCCGCTCCTTCAGTATATCGTGAGCAGTGTGCCTAATTTCCTGGCGACGAGCGAGGCGGATTATGGCATTTTTGGATTCAACGGAAATCCGACAAATTTCCTGTTTCAAGCAACAAGTCTGTTCGGCCAAGACACCTGGCAAATCAATTCCCGGCTGACGCTGGTATACGGTCTGCGCTGGGAACTGAATCCAGCGCCATCGGGACGGAATGGCACATCTCTTTCTGCCTGGGAAAATGTCACGAATCCCGCGCAGATCGCTCTTGCCGCTCCGGGTAGTTCTTTGTGGAGCACGACATATACGAATTTTGCGCCGCGCGTCGGCGTGGCGTATAGCGTGACGCCGAAGGGAAGCCTGGTACTCCGAGCGGGCTGGGGCATTTTCTATGATCTGGGAACCGACACGGCGGGGTTTCTCGGAGCTAGCTTTCCCAATTCCGCTTCCGCGTGCTGCCCCGCCGCTTCGTTGCCTTTGGCCGATGCAACGCCCTATATCCCCGCCATCTCGCTTCTGCCTCCGTATCCCGTCGACACGGCGGGATTCGCACCGAATTTGAAGCTTCCCCGCTCGTACCAATGGAACGTGTCATTCGAAAAGTCGCTGGGCGGGCAGCAAGCCTTGTCCATGACTTACGTGGGCCAAGCGGGGCGTGACCTTCTGCGGCAAGAAGGCCTGGCACAACCGAACGCGAACTTCGCGGGCGTGTTCCTACTGACGCAAAACGATGCACGCTCCAATTACAATGCTTTGCAGATTCAATATCGCAGGCCCATCGCCGAGCGGCTGCAAGCTTTGCTAAATTACACCTGGTCCCATTCTCTCGACAACGCATCGGACGACACCGTTGACGCTACGGCCATTTCCAGCACCGTCCTCTCAGCAGCGAAGGACTACGCTTCCTCGACGTTCGATGTGCGCCAAAGTTTTTCTGCCGGGGTCAGCTATTCGATTCCGAGGGCCTCAAGAGAGGGCTTTCTGTCGATCTTGACCCGAGACTGGTCTCTCGATGGATTGATCATCGCCCGGACCGGGTTTCCATTTAATGCAGAGGTTCCGGCCGCGACGATTGTGGGAGTCCACCCGCGCCCCAACCTTGTTCCCGGCCAGCCGATTTGGATTGCGAACTCGACGGCAGGTGGCGGCAAGAGCCTGAATCCTGACGCATTCGTCGCGCCTCCTGCAGGCGATCAAGGAACCGAAGGACGAAACGACATTCGCGGGTTTGGACTCACCGAACTCGATATGTCGCTTGGCCGGAAATTTCCTTTGACTGATCGGCTAGCCCTACTGTTCCGCGTGGATGCTTTCAATCTCCTGAACCACCCGAATTTTGCGAATCCTGCTGGGTACATCGGTTACGGCCCCACGTACCTTGAATCCGCGCAGATGCTCAACAACGGCCTGGGAGGGCTCAATCCGCTCTTCCAGGAGGGCGGTCCCAGGTCTCTGCAATTGTCTTTGAAATTAACCTTTTAACAAGCGAGGTTTTCTCCGGCGATGACGAACGAATCGACTGGTGTGTCTAGCGTGCTCATCGAGCGAAAGTCGAGCAGCTGTTTTTGTCCAGCAGGACGACTGCTGTGTTTGTTACTGGCAGTGGGAGTTTGGTTATCGAACGCATTCTCAGAGGACGCCAAGCGGCGCTTCACCGTGGCTGACGACATCGAGCTTTCTCACTTCGGCGATCCCTATATGGGCGGAATCGTTCCCATCACATTTTCGCGCGATGGGCGGTTCTTCGTAGTCGACACCGAGCGCGGGCGCATCGACCTCGATCGGCCAGAGTCTACTCTTCGCGTGTACCGGACTCGGGAGGTCGAAGAGTTCCTTCGCTCTCCTAGAAGCGAGACGGAACGCTCCCCCTTGTGGATCATAACGAAGTCCTCCTATCGGAACGGTCCGATCATTACCCATATTCAGTGGCTTAGGGATTCGAGCGGGTTTGCCTTCCTTGCGAAGACCTCCGCAGGCAAGAACCAATTATTCCTCGGAGACCTCGATACCCAAAAAATCGTCCCGCTCACGCCGCCCGCAGAGCAGGTGATTGCCTTTGATATTCGGGACCGAAATCACTACGTATATTGCATTCAGAGTCCGCGCCTGGCGGAAACCGCGATGCGAGAAAGCCAGGCGACCGCGGTCGACGCGGAGGGCTACAACATCTTCGGTCTCTTGTTTGGCGGGAACGACGATTTGCCCTTCATAAAGCTCAGCGGACACGATCTCGGCGAGCTGTGGGCTGTCGATGACGGCAAGCCATTTGAAGTTCGCGACGGCTCGGGCGAGCCGATCCCGATTCGTCGGGAGGGCCAGTGGGCACTGGCGCTCTCTCCGGATGGGCGTTCGGTGGTGACGGCGCTAGCGGTCCGGGACGTGCCTCCGGAATGGGAAGCAATGTACCCATCCGCGAACAACTCCGCCGTCTATCGCATCAAGCCTGGACACCAGGACGCGGCGTCGCTCGATCAAAGCGTTTCCGTAAGTGAGTACGTTCGAATCCGCTTGTCGGATGGACAAGTGATGCAGCTTACGAACGCCCCCGTCGGAGTTGCCGCAGGATGGTGGGGGTCGCTAAAATCGGCTTGGTCCTCAAGCGGACAGTTCGTCGTGCTGCCCAACACGTTTATGCCGCCGGATCAGCAAAGCGAGAAATCTCAGGGCACCGCTCCCTGCACGGCCGTCGTCGACATCGCGTCGAAAAAAATAAGCTGTGTCGAGCGATTTCAAGCTCCGTCAACCGCGGGCGAGGACGAAGAAAGTTACCGGTTCCTCGGCGGCGTTGAGTTCGTGGGAAGAACGAGCACGCGTCTTGAAATGCGTTACATGCGTTCGAACGGCACCGAGCAAATCGAACATCACTCGCGAGGGCCCGGCGGAACCTGGGCGATCGATCCCGCTGCCACGCGAGACGAGACGGTTCCTGGCCGCCCGGTCGACGCGGTCGTCGAGCAGGGTATGAACGCGCCCCCGGTACTGGTCGGAGTTGACCATCAAACGGGGGCATCGAAGATGATTTGGAATCCGAACCCCCAGCTCGAGCAAATTCAGTTAGGCGACGAGTCCGTGTTTCGCTGGAAGGACGACACAGGACGTGACTGGATCGGAGGCCTGTACAAACCTCCCGACGCTGCACCAGGGCGGCGATATCCGCTCGTCATTCAAACCCACGGGTTTCGGGAAAAGAGTTTCGATCCGGCGGGAGTCTTTCCTTCCGCATTCGCAGCCCAAGAACTTGCAGCTGCGGACATCGTCGTCCTCCAGGTCGAGGACTGCCCCATCCGGATCACGAATGAGGAAGCTTCCTGTCAGATCGCCGGCTATAAAGCCGCGATCAAGCAGCTCGCGGCAGCAGGTTTAATCGATCCAGACCGCGTGGGGATTATCGGCTTCAGCCGTACTTGCTACTACGTGATGGCGGCACTTACCGACCCGACGCTCCACTTGCGGGCCGCTTCGATCACCGACGGAATCATTCTGGGCTATGCGGAATACATGATGAGCTGGAACGTCTGGAATAACGAGAGCGCGCACGGGGCGGACATCATGATCGGCGCTCCACCGTTCGGAGAGGGGTTAGAGGATTGGCTCGAGCACTCGCCGGAATTCAACCTGGACAAGATCTCGGCACCGCTGCAGATTGTGGCCATCGGGCGTCCATCTGCGCTCGCGCTGTGGGAGCCGTATGCAGGCCTCAATTACCTGCACAAGCCGGCGGATTTCGTCCTTTTGCCTGGCGTCGGGACGCATGTACTCACGAATCCGGCGCAACGAGCCGCATCACAGACGGGAACCGTCGATTGGTTCCGGTTCTGGCTCAAGGGTGAGGTCGATCCCAACCCTCAAAAGCGCGAGCAATATGATCGCTGGCGGGGGCTTCGCGATCTTCAAGATGCGAAGACGAGTAAAGGAAAGAGTGAACCGGCCCGTTCGGTAGTGAAGTGAATCGTAGCTTTCCCGCGAGCCAAGAAACGCCGGTGCGCCACGGGTGTGGCGCACCGGCATTCCACTACTCGTCCGCCTCATGAGCGGGCGAAGTTTTTTCGGGATCGGAAGTGGGGCTGTCCGGGCTGCCGACGGGCTTCAGGTGAGCTTCGATCACGCGAATGGCGTCGGAAGAGACAACCAGTTCTGGTTTCCGGTATTCCATGGATATCACCCCCTTTTTTCTTTGCAACGCCTTCCCTGCCGCTCACAGGCGAGGTAAGCGAAACGCAAATGATCTTCGCTACTCGTCCGCCTCGTAAGCGGGGTTCGTCTTGATCGGCTCGGTGGGTATTTCAGGCAGGCCGACCGGCTTGCTGTGACTTTCACTCGCTGCGACTGCCTGTACCGAAACTGAGACTTCTGGTTTTTCGTAATTCACGATCGTCACTCCTCTGTCTTCGAGATTCCGACGCTTTGCCGTCCTCAAACATTCGGTGCGCGAGGCGCCTCGCGCACCAAACGTTGCGTTATTATTCGTCCGCCTCATAGGCGGGCGTAGTCTGAACCGGATCGTCTTTAATGATGTCCGGATTCCCCGTCAACTTGTTGTGCATTTCAATCGACCGGATTGCTTCTGCCGAGAGCCGGATTTCTGGCCTTTCGTATTTCACGGGTATCACCCCCTTTTTGTTGGAGCTTCACTTTCAGCTGAAAGATCGTTGCTCTTCCTGACGCGTGGAGCGTTTCTTCCCGGCGATTTCGGGTTCTCGGGGAGAAACCTCGTCGGATTTCAAGAAGCCGGCGACGTCGAGGTTTCTAAGCCACGCTTCGATTCCGATCGTGCGCAGCAGCGCGATCGGCAAGATTTCAAGTCCAACCCGGGCCTTTTCAAGCTCCTGGCGGAAAGCGATGGGATCGACAATCCCGAGCGACGCGAGGACCATGGGGTCAAGCGTTTGCAGGAGTGCGTCGAACTGTTCTGAAACTTGGACGAACGTTCGGCGCGCGGCGAAGGCCTTCCTCTTTCGATTCAATACTTCGTCCGGTACGGCTCCCGCTAGCGCGCGTCGCATCAGCGAACGGCGCCGGCCGGGCCTGAGCAATTGTTCCCTTGGAACGGCGAACAGGAATTCAAGCAGGTCTCGGTCGAGATACGGATAGCGCCTCTCGTACGCCGGCCTCGAGGGAAGTACGCCCGCTGCGAGTTGCCTGCGCAGCCCGTCGAGAGTCGAAAGGTTTTCTTGAAACGTGGGCAGGGGACCGAACCACCGCAGCCTGCTCTGGTAGCCCGCGAGAGCGGACTGGTGCCGCTGGGCAAAGCGGGCATCGAGCCATGGAGCGGGCCGCAGGTATTCGGGACGGCCAGCGAGCGAGAGCGGAAGAAACCTGCGAATTGTTTCCGCCAAGAGATGAAACCACGGTCTTCTTTTGTAGAGCGCCCAAACCTTGAGTTGACGGGCGAGCCTTCGCACTCGATGCCGAGTCGCGAGATCGGCGAGCTCCGACGTCGCGACCGGCACTCCGCCCGTCACCTCGTCCCCGCCGAAACCCGAGAGCAGTACGCGGTGTCCCCTTTCCTCGAGAAGCGCATGCAACTTCTGATGAGCCAGGGAAGGCTCTCCTTCCGAAGCGGGCGCGATCCTGAGGGGCCCGGGTTCGAAGATGCTCGTGAGACTTCGCTGGGAGCTGACGTCGAGGTGCAGACCGGTTCGACCGCGTTGCTCTTCGACCTTGCGAAAGTAGGGACGCTCGTTCCAGTTGGGTTCGGAATCGTCGTAGTAGGAAACCGTGTCGAGTCCTTGGGCGCCGCTGCCCGTTTGCGCGACAAGGGTGTCCGCCACGCAGACGATTGAAGAGGAATCCACCCCGCCGCTCAGTTCGGCGAGCACTGGGCGGTCGGAGCGCAGCCTTCGCCGCACGGCTTCGGCAAATTGCGTCCGAAAGTGTTCTTCGTATTCACGGTCGCTCGCGTAACGAATCGTCTTGGCCGGATCGAAATCCCAATAGCGCTCGACCGTCGTGTTGCCGGCTCGGATCCGCACGAAACAGGAAGGAGGTACGGACTGGATGCCGGCGTACGGGGTCAGATGGACAGCTGGAAAAAAGGCGAAAGAGCCAGCGATATATTCTTCCTCGAGTGCCAGGGTCTTTTCGGCATAGAGAACCAGCGGATCGAGGATCGTGCTCCAAGTCGCCCCGCGCTCATCGAGCGAGTAATAAAGCGGGCGCGTCCCGACGAAGTCTTTCGCGAGGAGAAGCGAGCGGTCGCCCGGATTCCAGATGGAGAGCGCCCAATCTCCCACGAGTTTCGGCAAGCATGCCGTGCCCCATCGTTCATATGCCGCTCGGACAATTGTGCCATCGGGCGAGGCCATCGAGACATCGTCCCGCAACGAGGCCGCGAGTTCCGCACGATTGTCGAGGCGGCCATCCCAGGTGACGACGGCGCCCGACTTCGTGACCTGCGACGGAGGTTCATGGCGACCCTCGCTTGTCGAATGAAATGCGCCATACAAGATGCTCGCACCGCCGTGGGTAGAAGAGTTCATACCGTCGGGGCCGTAAGGAGCGAGGAGTGGCTGAATCTTACTCACGTATTGCGGTGCCGGCGGCTCGCCCGTGAAATTCCATCTCCCGAACTGGACACTCATGGTTCGCTCCCTGGTTACTCGTGGCCGCGAGTGCACTAGCACCTGTCGAGCACTTGATACATTTCCGGCGTATAGGACTTGTCGTTGACGACCTGGCCAGCTGCTTCCACCCAGGCATGCGCCTTGAAGGGCACTTGGTGCGCGCCGATCACCATTTCGGCACGGACCCCGTATTGCCGGAGCAAGCACGCCGTCGCTGCGGATCGCTGCAGGCAAAGCACTTGTTTCCAATACCAAATGCAGGCTATGTCCACGACATCGCAAATCCGTGCGGTCGCGTCCGGAAGCTGTGTCCTGTTTGCGACCGGGCATGCACGGACTCGCTCGTAGAGCGCGGCGAAGTTGCCGCGCGCCAGATACAGATCGAACAAAATGAGCTTCCCGTACGCCTTCCAGAACAGAATCGACATGGGACGGTCCTCCTCGCTCACACCGGCAGCTTCAGTTGGTCCGAGAGAAATGCCATACGATCGGTCAAGGCTTCGATCCGCTCGCTCAGAGGTAGCACGGGTGCATGTCCGCGAAACTTGCTGTAGTCGAGGATGACCGGATACGAGGAACTCGTAGCCGCCTGCAGCCGGGCGATCATTTTGCGGGCGTGCAGGGGATTGCACGTGGTGTCGGCATCTCCGGAAACAATCATCGTCGCGGGATAGGCTTGTCCTCCGTGGACGTGATGGTAGGGCGAATAGCCTGCCAGAGCGGCAAAGTCGGCGGCATCTTCCGCCGTGCCAAATTCATCCTTCCAAACGTGCGACTGGTCAAACAGGTGATAGCGCAGCATGTCCATCAGCGGAGCAATCGCCACAGCCGCGCGAAACAGGTCTGGTCGCTGGGTGAGGGCCGCGCCGACGAGTAGTCCCGAGTTCGATCCTCCGAAGATGGCGAGTCTTTCGGGCGTGGTCCAGTCGCTCGCGATCAGCCATTCGGCTGCGCACAGAAAGTCGTCGAACGCTGTCTGGCGATTTTGCCGCTTTGCTTGGTCGTGCCACGCGGCGCCGAATTCAGCGCCGCCGCGAATCGAGGGAAGAGCAAACAAGCATCCGTGCTCGACGAGGTAAGCGACAAACACGCTGAATTGCGGAGTTACCGAGGCGCCGAAGCCGCCGTAAGAAGTCATAATCGCAGGGTGCGTCCCGGAATCGAGCGCGTCCCGCCGGCCCATCAAGAACATGGGAATTTGGGTCCCGTCTTTCGAGCTGTAGGAAACGCGCCGATACGAGTAATTTGCGGAGTCGAACGGAACGGTTTTCCGGGCCCAGAGCTTGCGCTCGCTGTCGTGCGGCGTGTAGCGCCAGATGCCGACGGGTTCGGTGAATGATTCCGCCTCGAAGGTCAGCTCCTCCGCGTGCAGCGGCCCAAGCAGACGAGCGGTTTCGGCCTGGCCCATGGGAATTTCGCCCGTCTTGCGACCGCCGAAGTCATACTCCTCGATTTCGGTTTGGCCGTTCTTGGTGTATGAGGCGAAGATACGATCTCGCACCACCACCCACTGCGCGATTCGAGCGTCTTGTTCGGGAACGATCTCAGCAAACTGCGGCTCGCCGGTTCCGCGGAGGACTTCGACGACGCGAAAGTTCGGCGCGTCACGATCGGTGAGAGCGAAGATGTGGCCGTTCACGAGGATCGGTTGGAACAGGTAACGTGCATCGACGAGTAAGGGTTTGGCGAGCGAGCAGCCGTCGAACGGCCAAAGATAGAAGTCGGTGTAGGTGCACTCGAAATACTTGTTGACCAGGATTCCGAGATGGGGGCGCTCGCCTAGGATGAAGAGCCGTAGCCGCTTGTCCTCGCCCGCTGAGAAAATCTCTTTGTCGTCCGCGAACGAAGCACCGAGCGCGTGGCGGTAGACCGCCCGATAGAATGGCCGCACGGTTTCGAGCGGCTCGTGAGAGTAATAGAAACTCTTGCCGTCAGGAGCGAAAACGAACCCGCGCAGGATTCCGTGCGGCAGCGCGTCGGTGAGCTTTGCGCCCGTCGAGGTGTCGAGCAGCCGGAAAGTCCCCGTCCGTTCTCCTCCCTCTTTGACTTCGTACAGAAGCAAGCGCCCGTCGCACGAAACACGCAAGAGTTTCACCGAAGTAAATTTCGCTCGGCCCTCGGCTGAAGGGTCGACCAGCAAACGGTCTTCGCCGTCTTTACCCTGGCGGACGTAGATACTGGGTTGTTCTTCGTCCGCGAGACGCTTGCGGAAAAAGTACAGGTTCCCGACTTGCAGCAGCGAGTCATAGCTTTCTACTGCCAGCAGCTGGCGAATGCGTTCGCGGATGCGCTCTCGTCCCGGGACCTTATCCAAATACGTCCTGGCATAACGCGTTTGCTGCGCGATCCAATCGCGTGTGCGCGGCGAGTCTTGGTCCTCGAGCCAACGGTAGGGATCGTTGACTTGCGTGCCGTGAAGGGTCTCGGTGACGGTCTCGACCGGCGATGGCGGAGGAGTGAATGTCAGTGCCGGCATAGCTCGCTCCTTCCCTTGACTGCGTCGCGATGCATACGCCGCGCGAGACTGCGCAGGAATCCAGCTGACGCCGGACCTTCCACGGCTTCCGGCAACGTTTGCTCGTCGATCGCGAGCGCGTAAGCAAAAACAGCTAGCACGGAGCAAACGGCCATCGAGCGAGAGATATCGGAAAGTGACAACAAGGATCGCCAGGGTCCGAGATAGGCCGCCGCGATTTGATCGACGGCAGTCGCGGTGGGGCAGCGTAGCGCATGTTCGCGCAAATAGCAGAAGGTGATAAAGGGGATCGCAACCGAGCCTTCAGCCCAATCCAGGAAGACGCATCTCTCGGAAGAAACCATAATGTTCCCAGGATTAAAATCGATGTGGCCCAGAACGTCGGGCAAGCCAAGGTCTTCGACAGTCGAGCAAGCCTGCTTGAGCTCGTCTCCGAGGGATGCAAGGTCCGAGTTCGAAAGGATGGCCGGAGGCTCGCTCTTCTGCAGCGTCATCCGCTCGCTCATGCGCGCGAGAAAGCGATCGACGCGGCTCGCGAGTGCGGTGAGAGTGAGGTTCCTGCATCCGCACGCGAGGAGTTCTCGGCTTTTTCCAATGGAAGCGATCTCGAGCCGGGCAAGAGTTTCTGCCGTTCGTGTCCAGGCCGAGACATCGGTTAGGGTGTCGAGCGCTGCACCTTGGCACTCCCGCGAAAGCCATCCGTTCCATGGCGGGTGGACGCTTAAGAGTTCCGGCAGGTAAGAAGGAAAAAGACGCGCCAAGGTGCAAGTGACTGGGAGTTCGTGAAGGTTTGGTTCGCCAGTCGCTTTGAACCAGAGGGCCGGACCCGTGGTTTCCATGCGAATGAGGCTGAATGAGGGAGCGGCATTGAGCTGCTGGAAACCGCCGGTTAACTTGAGGCCGAGCGGGTCGATTTGATCTTGGGTCCAATCGAAGAGTTCCGAGATCCAACCGGGTTTCGCAAACGGCCCTTTGCATGGCCCGGCGATGTAACTGCCCAGTTCTGTAAGCGAACTCCGGAGCCCGACGCACTCGTCTCGGAATAGAGTTCCCTCTCGAACAGCGCAGCGGATGGACAGCCAACTCGTGCCGGAAGGCGCCTCGCCGTTTGGCGCGCCCGATTCCATCACGGCATATTTCTGCTGAACAGCAACTTCAGTCGAATTCGAGAAGCGAGGAACAAAGAGGCAGTAGGCGGCGAGGCCATAACCTTTCTCTACGGCCTCCATGAGTTGCGCCGCCAATCGTTCGCCGGAGCGCACCTGGACGCAAGGAAGACGCGGACTCGGTCCGTCCGCGGTTAGCAGCAGTTCGCTCGCCCCTCGGCGTGTCACGATCAGCCAGTAGGTCTCGAGACTGGTTAGCCGGTTGCAAGTCATGTGGGGCACACCCATCCGCCGGATGCGGCCGTTGCCCGTACTTGCAAGATGTGGTGCTTTTTCAGAACCGCGATGAAATCGCGGACGTCGGCTTCGACCGTTTCGATGTCCATCGCATAGGCGTCGCTAACCTCTGCGGCGATTTTGGGTGCGTCGAATCCTTTTTCAAGTAAGTCCAGAATCTTTGCGCCGACGACATTCAGGCAGAACATTCGGCCGTGATGAATATCGAGCAGAATGCCGCCATCCTCGGTCTTTGTTCGTCGCACGGTGCCGGATACTTGGAACATCGCTTGAGAGCCTCTGAAGAATTGAACTCGTCCGCTTTCGATCGGGATCACTGTGGCACTGGCGCATATCGAATTCCACTAACTGCGCTTTGTGTTCGCAAAAGGAAGGCGTCGCGTCGCAAGCGAATGGGACGGCGGAACATAGCCGTCCACGCGCAGCCGAGTCGACAGCCGTTCTGTTCGCATTCGTGACCTATGCAAGAGATGGTGGACGAGGTGAATTGCGAATCTTGCGGAGAACACGGGTGGTAGCCGGTCGGGGGATGGATGTTAGAGTTGGCATCTTTCCGGGGAAGTGTGATTCGGTGTTTTCCGGGGTCCGATCTTGCCAAGACCCCATCATCCTATTTGTTGTGACAGACTTACATTCGTTACTTCCAGAGCCATTGTTCGTTACCTGTTGTCCTGCTATTCGTTACTCTCCTTCCAGCACTGCAGTCGGCATCAACTGCTCCACTACGTCAACGATGTGCACGACGATGCCGATGATCATATTGGCAATCATCATGGTACGTCGGAACACGCTGAGCTCGAAGCCCGTCCGTTATGCGAGGCGTCGCAGGATCGCGGTGACCTGTCCGATGACTTCGGCGTCGATGCCGTTGCGAAATCGTCGTGCGCCAAGCGGGACACCGGGGTACGAATGAACGACAAGTTCATCGTGATGAAGAGCGCAGCAGCCGCACAGATAGCTTCCGTCCCGTTCGAGGATGAGGTACAGCGGCTGGTCGAAGATCGCTTTGAGTTGAGCGGGTTTCTTGATGCGCCGGTTAATGGCGACCAGGCTGGCACCAGCGAGCCAGGGATGAATCGGCGCCTCATCACCGCCGACCCAAAACAAGTCGGAAAGCGAAACCCGCTTGAGGCCGGTTAGCTCGTCGAGCGAACTCCTTAAGAAGAGTGGAACTTCCTGCCAGCGCTGTATCAGCGAGCCCAAGAACCCGCGTTGGTTCCGGAAAGTTCCCTTCGCGTCTGCCAGACCCGGACGCCTCCCGCGGTTTGGCACCTCGCGAGGAACCAGCTCATCGGGCATCGGTTCGCGCCCTTCCCGATCAAGGGGCAGGCCGGACGCTCCCAGAAAATCCTCGAAATCGATCGAGTACAGTACACACAGTGTAATTGCCTTTTGGATGTGCCGCGGCGGGGCGGACAGCGTCTCGTAGTCGGACAGCGTGCTGGTCGCGGCGAAATAGGACTCATCGGCGAGGAAGCCCGCGATCCAGCGACTCCTGGAGGACGCTTCCCGGAAGGAAAGTCCCGCGCGCAAACGAGAGCTCTGGAGAAGATCCCGCAGACTCGCTTTCAAATGGAGTGAGCCGAGAGAACGTGGCTTCGGCAGAACCGCTCGGTCGCTCGCGGCTCTAGCGATGGCGTGGCCGGCGACGGGCCGAATTTCGGCGTCGATCCGTCCCAGGATGCGGGCCTGCTTGCCGAGCGTGAGCTCGATCTGGGTGCACGGAAGCTCCGGTGAATGCAGTACGAGCCGGTCCTTCGCGAGCATGACGAGTTGCGAGCACGAGTATCCGAAGTCGTGTTCCACAAAGAAAAGCTGCTTTTCACCAGCAAGTCTCGCGTCGCGGGGCGCTTCTTCGGAGCGTCTGGGATCGACTCGGACGATGCTGCCGGCCGTGAGATACGGGAAGGCATAGACGTCGCCTTCTCCGACCTTGGCGTAGAGAAATTTCTTTTCTCCCAGTGCGAGCAAGTCGGCTGCCCGCCGGGGCGCTGCCCGGGCGAGGAGTTGCCCGAGCGGAGCGATTGGCGAGGGTGTAACGCTCGGCGTGCGATCGGCGAACCAAGGAATCCAGGCATGCAGGTCGTAGACGTGCGAGTCGAGAAGCGTCGAGCGTTTTCGGGGAACAAGCAAACGAAGCCGCGGAATCAAGTCCAAATCAAATCCAAACGCCAGGAACCAGTCACTCAGCCGGTAGTCTGTGATGTGACTGATGGCCAGCATCTGGTGAAACGTGGGAATCGATGCAGGATCTTGAACGTCGAAGGACAGATTGTGAGGTACGTAAAACAGGGAGGACCGGCCGAAGATCTCGGCGGAGAGCTCCGAGACGCGGTACAGGGTCAAACCTCGCGCGGAGAAGACCTGCCGCACTTGATGAGCGCGGCGATTCGCAGGGATGTCCATCTTCTGGCATATAGCCAGGATGGGGACGACAGACGGAACAAATCGGGTGACTGGCCGCATTTCCGACCACTCAAGAGGTTTTCTCCGCGCGGACAGGAGGTTCGATATAGCTGAGAAGGTAACGTAGCTGGACATTGATTAACTCTCGGAGTAGGATGCCCGCCCATGAAGGTAAGCAGAGTGAATGCGCTCGCGGGGAAGCGGCTCAAGGCCTGGCGCGAGAAGCTCGGCTTCTCTACACGCGCCGTGCAAGCGATGAGCCGGCAGATCGCCACGCAGCATCAAAATGAGGAATTCTTTCTTTCGCACAACTGGGTGACGGACATCGAAAACGGCAGGTTCCGTCCAGGCCAGTTTCGCATGTACGCGATCAGCGTAATTTACGGCCGCAACTATACGGAAGTGTCATCCCTGTTTGGGCTCGAGATCGGAGACCTCCGCCGCGACATGGCTTCGATTCATCGGCCCAAGACCCATCTGCTCGAAAGCCTGGGGGAGCCAGAGACCGAAGCGGTGACGCTGCCCGTCGAATTCAAGCCCGATTTTCGGTTCGAGAGAACGAATCTCTTGGCCCGGGCCGTCGAAAAGTGGGAGGCTGTGCCGCTCGGTCTCTTGCAGCATCTTGACCTGCGCACGTCCATGTACGGCTATGTTGGTCTTGAGGACTTCACGCTCTATCCGATCATTCGGCCGGGTTCTCTCGTGCAGATTGACTCGGCCCAGAGAAAAATCAGTCCCGCGCCGTGGAAAACCGATTTCGATAGGCCCATTTACTTTACCGAACTACGCGATGGGTATGTGTGCAGCTGGTGCGAGATCGATCGCGGGAGGTTGATGGTGATCCCCCACGCGCATGCGCACCAAGACGTTCGAGTCTTCGATTACCCGGCGCAAGCAGAAATCGTCGGCCGGGTCACGGGCGTCGCCATGCGTATTGTCGGTGACAGGTCCCCGGAACCAAGAGAACCATCCCGCGAGAGATAGCTCCACGTTGCTGAACTCACTTGAAAACTTCGCTGCTTCTATCGCCTTCATTTCCACTCTTCTTTTCTTGATTCTCAAATTTTTCTGATGCTCTTCGGGCAAAAGGATTGTGGTTATCGAGAAGTGGTTGTCGGTAATGACCGAAAGCTGATCGCCCGCGTCGATGCGGTAGCGCGAAAAGATTGCGAAGCCGTGTTCCAAGTTGAACTGGTTTTTCTGGCGGTCCCCATCGCACAGGCCTCCCCAATCGCCATGCGCATCCCGAACAAGAAACTCGGATGGTCCTGGCCCACCTTTTCGAGGGCCGCGGGTGCGGCGGGCATCGTGACGATTTGTCCCAAAGGGAAAAGGGGTTGTTTTGCGGTTTGTTTCATGGGCCGAAACTCCTCTCGGAAGGGTCTGCGATTCTTGGCTTAAGGCACCGCGAAGCGCTGCATTCGAAGCGAATGCCCTTCCTGGCGGTCCCAAGCGCCTAGCCGTTCGCGCTGTCAAGAGCGCGGTGGGTGCGTTCATTGGAGCGCAGCGGAAACTCTTGACAGAAGAAGCGGACGGTTTTGGCGCAGCCTTTCGGCAGGAAGGGCAAAAACCAGGAAGGACCGACATGAGGTGATAAGCGAGGAAATCTTGTGAAAGCATCGAAACCAACACCCAGTATTCAGGTAGAGCAATGAAATCTTCCCACCCCAACAGAACATTAAATTTGCGTACCAGGACTATCGCCGACGCTCTCTGGTGTGCTATTGACGATCACCGGCGCAAAGGCTTTCGCTCAAGGCTGCCGGCCCAGAACCAAACATTTCGTTGATTCGAACGCAAGTAGGCGGGTATGTCGCGACAGGGTGGGGATCAAGACAAAGCGCTCGCCTGGGGACATCTCCAGGAATTAAGCGATAGCGCACTGATCGGCCAGGTGCTGGCCGGGAACCATGATGCTTTTGCGGTGATCGTCGATCGCTATCAGCGCCTGGTGTTCAGCGTGGCCGTGCGCATCGTGAAGGACGAAGGCGAAGCCGAGGACGTGGTGCAAATCGTCTTTCTCGATATTTTTCGCAAGGCGGCACAATTCAACCCGGCGCGCGGAACACTAAAAGTGTGGATCTTGCAATGCGCCTACAATCGCAGCCTGAATCGCCGCGAACATCTGGACAGCCAGCAACTGTATTCCAAGATCGAACTGAGCGAAGGGGTGGCGCAGGATGAGGTGAAGCAGCTCGGCAACCGCAAGAACCTCGAACCGGGCGAAGCGAACCGCCTGGTCGATCAGGCTTTCGGGAGTCTCAACGCCAAGCAGAGGGAAGCCATTGAGGTGATCTACTTTGAAGGCCTCACCTTTCCAGAAGCGGCCGTAAGGACCGGAGAGACTCTCGCAGCAACGCGGCATCACTACTATCGGGGGCTCGCGAAGATCCGCGAGTTCCTGGAATCCGAACGGCCCCCGAACGAGCCGGAATCCCAATCAACCGGGAAAGAGAAGCCGAAGTTTCGATGGGGGGTGGCCAATGTCAAAACACGAACAATTTGAGGAGCTGTGCGCCCAGGCCGCCGTAGGTGAACTGTCCGGCACGGAATGGCAGGACCTAGACGCGCATTTGAAGGAGTGCCCTGCGTGCCGCTCTGTTTTGGAAGACATGCGCCAGATTCATTCGGACTGGCTGCCCGAGCGTTCGGGCTTTGAGATCAAGCGCACCCCCGCTTCCGAACTGGGACTTCGCCGTCTGATTCTGGAACGTGTCGGCAAAGAAGGGGCGCAATTTTCTCGGGCGGCTCAATCACTTGCGGCTCCTGCCACTTTCTCCTCATCGCGCGCCTCTCGCTTTCTTCGTCCGGCATTATCCATCGCGGCAGCAATCGTCGTCGCCGTCGGAGGTCTCGGACTTATTTTACGAAGTGTGCAGCGCCACGTTGGGACTGGCCAGAAAATCGTCGCGTCCGTTGAAGCTGTCAGTGTTTCGGTGCCGGTCGCGGTTACGAGTTCCGCCGGCACGGACGCTCCGGACGACCGGGCAACTCAACTCGAGGCAAGCCTTAAGAAATCGGAAGCGGAAATTACGTCTCTCGAACTCCGCCTGAACCGCGCGGGACAAAAGGCCAAGGAACTCGAAGAGTCGAACTCTACCGCGAATCTCGAAGTAACGGCTCTCGAGCAGCAACTCGTGTCGGTTCGCGCAAACCAGTCGCAGACGCAGGAAGAGCTCACGAAACTGAAGTCGTCACAGTCCGAGAAAGAGACAGAATGGGCGCTGGTACGAGATGAGAATCAGGAACTCCGCGAAAAACTGAACATGCAGTCGGCGAACGCGGACCACGAGCGCGAACTCATGGCCGACGGGCGCGAGATTCGCGATTTGATTGCCGCGCGGAATCTTCACATCATCGATGTCTACGATACGAGTGGGAAGGGCCAGACGCAGAAATCCTTTGGGCGCGTGTTCTACACAGAAGGCAAGTCGCTGGTCTTCTACGCATACGACCTGCCCTCACGCCGACCCGAACAGAAGTACGCCTTCTACGCGTGGGGTAAACGGGATGGCAGCGGCGAAGCGAAGGCGCGGAACTTGGGCATTTTCTACAACGACGACCAAACCCAAAAGCGCTGGGTGCTCAAAGTCACCGACCCGCAGACCTTATCCGAAATCGATTCGGTGTTTGTCACGCTAGAAAAAACGGACGACTCCGGCAAAACTCCGACGGGGAAGAAGCTGCTGAGCGCGTATTTGGGAAGTCCTGCCAACCATCCCTAGGAACTGGATCGGCGATCAGATCAGTGCGGCTTCAAGGTCTCAGCGTGGTGTTTTCCGTCAAGCCATCCTCTCCCTGCTATGGTGGACTTCGAGCGACGACTTTGGCCGCAATTTCGCGATGAGTTTCGCCAACGGTCGGCAGGTGACGTAAGCGACGAAGAGTGCTGTCCCGGCACCCGCTGGGTCATTGCTGTGAACAGGTTAAGCAGCCCCGTTCTCGGGAACGGATTACTGTCTCCGGTGACGAGAGGGGGCGTGCGTCGCGCGCCAGTTTCAGTGCTTACAGAGCCCGCGAAGTAGACCGACTGGAGTCAGTCGCAGTGTCCAAGCGAGGAGGCGATCAGCCAACCACACTGGGCGGCGGCAGTGGCAACTGGTCCCTTAGCCAGGGTAAGAACCTTGGCTCACAATTATTTTTTCCTGATGGGTTGTAACGGAAATTTAAACATGAGGCGCTGGGAACAAGTTCACTCCTGCCTTGAATACTGTGGGCAAGGAGAGTGATCAATGCCCACACGGCGGATGACAGCGGTGGTGAGTTGCGAGCGGCAAATGATGAGGTTCTTGTTTCTGCTGGTTTGTTCCGTAATTCTCGTTTGCGGCAGCGCGACCAGGTTGCGTGGGCAGACGGGCACGGCAACGCTCTCTGGCACGATCATGGACCCGTCGGGTAAGGTTGTTCCCGATGCCGAGGTAACGATCACCAACGTGGATACAGCGGTCGCGAGGGTGACAAAGACAAACGCAGATGGAATCTACGTTCTGCCCGCACTCCAGCCTGGACACTACAGGGTGATCGTCACGAAGCCCGGCTTCAAGCAAGTTGCCCTCACTGACGTGATATTGAACACGCAAGACAGCATCAGCCGCAATTTCAATTTGGAGGTAGGTGCGGTTTCAGAAACCGTGAACGTTTCTGCCAGTAATGGGTCGATGCAGACCGACGATCCTGCGGTCAGCATGACGGTGACGCGGGAATTTGTTGAGAACATGCCGCTGAACGGTAGGAGCTTCCAGGATCTCATTCAACTCGCGCCGGGCACGGTAAGCTCTCAGAACGGGTATTACAGTATTGACGGGCAGCGAACGGACTCCAACAACTACACCGTGGACGGGGTATCTGCGAATCTTGGGGGTCTAAATAATAGTGTAAGTAGTTATGGATCCGGTTTGGCCGGCGCAAACCCCGCGCAGACCGCCATTGGCACCACGCAGACACTAGCATCGATCGATTCGCTACAGGAATTCACAATCCAGACCTCGGGCTACACAGCCGAGTTTGGCCGCAACCCGGGCGGCCAAGTTCAATTCACAACTCGGTCCGGTACGAATGATATCCACGGAAGCCTCTTCGAGTATTTCCGGAACACCGTCTTCGATGCCAACAGCTACACCAATGACTATTATGGCGATCCGAAAACTGCCGAGCACCAGAATGACTTTGGCGGCACAGTAGGAGGTCCGGTCATTATTCCGAAGTTGTACAACGGCGAAGATAAGACCTTCTTTTTCTTTTCTTACGAGGGGCTCAGATTGCTATTGCCGTCCAATGAAAGCGAGTACGTGCCGACCCAGGCCTTCCGCAACTGGGCATCTCCCAATATTCAGCCCTTCCTGAATGCTGCGCCACTGCCCAACCCGAGCTCACCCGGCAACCAGGACGGCTGCACTATTCCCGATCCAACGACCGGTCTGCCAACAGCCTGCGATGCGCATTTCTACTACGGCTATTCCTCTCCAAGCAGTTTGGACAACATCAGCGTTCGTCTCGATCAGAGCCTTGGCAAACGCTTCCGTGCTTTCGTCCGTTTTGCGGATACGCCTAGTTCGGAGAGCACCGGGGCGGAGAAGTATTTCACCCAAAGCACCAACGTTTATAGCTGGACCGCGGGATTGACGACACAGATCACCTCCAACCTGATCGACGAGTTCCGCTTCAACTACAGCCGGGATCAAGAAAATCAGATCTCGACTCTGAGGTCGATCAACGGATCGATCCCCTTTGCGCGCAACCTGCTGATCCCTGCGGCTTATGACGGTCCGTTCGCGGCAGGCGGCACCTTCATATATATTCCCGGCACTTCTCTCCTTACTTCATCGTACTGGAACGGCGGCGGATCAGTTCAGCGCCAACTCCAGTTGACCGATTATCTGTCTTGGACCAAAAACAAGCACAGCCTGAAGTTCGGCGCCGAGTGGCGCCGACTCACGCCCACATACTCCTCTTTCGCCTATTACTCGCAACTTGATGCTTTAGGGCTTGCCAGTATCCAACAAGGGTATGCCACGACTGTGCAGGTCCAGGCAGCCGCGCCGGGCAGGCCGGTGTTCCATAACCTTTCGCTTTTCGCTGAGGACCATTGGAAGCTCAATCCTCGGCTGAGCATCGACTATGGCCTGCGGTGGGAGTTCAATCCACCTCCAGGCCCGTCGAACGGGCACTATCCGGTAACGCTGACTTCGAGCGATCTCGCAACCGCGACCCTTGCCTCCGTTGGCACCCAACCCTATAAGACCAACTATCACAGCTTTGCACCTCGAGTCGGCTTTGCGTGGACCGCAATCCCGTCCACTCAACATGCACTCACGGTGCGCGGCGGATTCGGCATCTTCTATGACACGGCTCAGCAGACGATTGGAGCAGCGTATGCTGGCGCTTATCCGTTTGGAGTAAGCGGGCCAACCCTGACAGATGTGCCCCTTCCTCTGACGGGCGGGGTTCTAACTCCCCCTTCATTGAATGTGCCTCTCGTCCCGCCCTATCCGCTTTTGAGCGAAATCACAAGCCCCAGCCTGACATCGCCTTATACAGAGCAATGGAATCTTTCGATTGACGAGGAGCTCAATTCGAGAAACACATTGACGCTGTCGTATGTTGGAAACGAAGGCAAGAAACTTCTTTTCACAGGGGAGTATCAAAGCGGCCCTGGGGTTCCGATCAACCCGGACTTCAGTTATCTTTATTATACCTACAATGGCTCCAGTTCCAACTACAACGCGCTGCAAGTGCAGGATCGAGGAAGGATTACGAATGGCTTGGATCTTGTAGGTTCGTTCACCTGGGCCCATGCACGCGATAATGCGTCGAACGACTACTCGCTTAACGCACCGATCTATGGCAATTCTGACTATGATCTGCCTTTGGTCCTCAATCTCGCGCTAAACTATCAGACGCCAACCGTGGGTTCAAGCCGTCTAGCACGCGGCCTGACGCATGGCTGGGTGCTCGCCAACCGTTTTTCTGCACAGAGCGGATATCCCCTGAATGTCGTGCAGAGTTATGCCGTCCTACCGAATGGACAGTCCTCTCAGTATGCGCCTGACCTTGTTCCAGGAGTGCCCATTTATCTTCACGGTGGTGCAGCCAATCTCGATGGAGAACCCGTCCCGGGAGACTGGCGGCTAAATCCCGCGGCATTCTTGCCGGTACCGGTTGGTCCAGATGGGTTTACTCCGATTCGGCAAGGCACGCTCGGCCGAAACTACCTGCGAAACCCGGGCTTCTGGGCATTGAACACATCCGTCCAGCGCAGTTTCCCAATCCACGAGCAACTTCACCTCATCTTCCGTGTCGACGCGTTCAATATCTTCAACCATCCAAACCTCGCCGACCCCGATACATATTTAGCGGACTCGACCTTCGGCCAGTTGTCCGGCGCCATCACCACAATTGGCTCGAGTAATCCGCTGTATTCCATGGGTGCACCGCGATCGTTGCAGTTTGGGCTCAAATTGATGTTCTAGTTGCGTCGTGAGCAAAGCGGAGCATTCCAATAGGCTGCTCTGTTTTGCTCAACTGTACGACCGATGAGGGAATGCCCTCGAACCGACTTGCGGGCGGTTGGACTCAAACCACCTTCCGCTGCTGCGCCTCTCAGGGGCGTGGTGGTGAGCGGACAAGAAAAAGATCCGGAAGCGAAATTCGGGTCAGGTGACATTTAGGGAGAGGAACGAAAGTGAACCACTGCCGTGTCGAGATCGACTAGACGATGTCAAAACCGCGATAGTTAGAGGATCGCGGGATCAGCTCCGAGTGTACCTGCTTAGGGACGGTGCGGTATCCGGCATACAGGTGGCTTGAACCTAGAAGAGGCGGTCGTATGGAACATGAGAACCTTGGCATCGATGCAATTGGAGAGGCCACAAGTGGATTGAACCACGAGGGCGAGAGTACGAATGCGGTGCCTATGGGCGGACTGCCTGGTAGTAGCGTTGAAGCGGAGTAATGTCCGTGGAGCGAAGTGGGCTAGCTGTCGAGGTCGAAACCATAATGGGCCAACTGGAAACAGGCGGAGCCCGCCGGTTTTGACGGAGAGAGGCAGCTTTTCTTCGATAGTACGAGCCGGATGAATCAAGAGGTTCAAGTCCGGAATTGTGTGAGGGGCTCGGGGTGAAATTCCCCGGGCCTATTCCGCGATGGAAAGACCCACAGAAAGCTGCGTTGAGGTTTTGATTTTATATCGTTGCTCTCCTGGTACGTGAGCGAAGGAGCGCGCGTGGCAGTCAAAGGTCGTCATCGCGACGGTTGATCATTCTAGGATTCGTAAGTTTGGACAGAGGAATCTTTCGGAGGTACCACATGAGGTACAGAAGTATGATTCAACGGTTTTGCTTTGGCCCCAAAACCATGAAGCGATCTAGGATTCTTCTAGGTTTGTTCGTGGCCTTCCAACTGTCGACGGCTCATCACGTGAGTTTTGCTCAGGACGAGCCCTCGAACCCTGATGTTGTTACCCAGCTTATCGAGCGTTTGCCGGCCGATTGGCGTCCATTGGCGATCCGCTATAAAGTCTTCAAGAATTCAGATACGTATTTGTTAAAAATGAGCGACGGCGTGCTTCTCTCGCGGGTACTAGATACGCTTGTACACTATACGCCTAGCGAGGATCAATTTGTCGCAGCCCATTTCGATGAAGTACTCGCAAGTGTTCCTATCGACGCCAGAGACTTAATAGCCGACACCGCATACAGCGGGACTCCGAGTCTTGTTGTACTTCAAACGTTAGAGCATGAAGCGGCGACCAATCCTGACCCTCAGGTCAGGTCGTTCGCGCTAAAAGCGTGGCATGCAGCAGAAGCGCGTCGCCTGCTGGTTCTGTCGGGGCCGCGTTTCGAGGATATTTCTTGGGATTACAAGAACAACAAAGAGGCGGTGGACGCTCTTGAAGAAGAGCAACAGAACCTGATCAATGTCGAGAGCCAGGTCGCGTTACCGGAGTTCTTTCTCACGCCCCCCCACTTTTTCAGGCGTCCAGTAAACACAACTCGATTCGAGTAGTAATGATGGGCGATTTCGGAACTCGGGGTGAGGATCAGCACAAGGTGGCAGCGGCTATGGTCGAGTATCACCATGAGAAGCCATTTGATTTTGGAATCACGCTGGGCGACAACTTCTACTTCAAACTGCAAAGCCCGGACGATCCCGGTTTCAAAGTTGCATTTGAAGACCTCTATGGTCCGATGAATATTACGTTCTATCCGGTTTTTGGCAATCATGATTGGGGTGGGGATGTCCCGGCTATTGAGATGATGTATTCGTTCAAAAACCCACACTGGTATTTTCCCGCCCCGTATTACACCTATACGGCCGGGCCCGTTCAGTTCTTCGCCATCAATACTGGCCTATTTGATGAGCCCTCTGCCAAGCAGCTGCGGTGGCTGCAAACAGAACTCGACGCAAGCCATGCCCGCTGGAAGGTGGTTTATGGTCACTATCCTGTGTTCAGCAACAACTACGGACCGGACCGACAGATGTACAACAAGTTGATGCCGGTCCTCGCATATCGAGCCGACGTCTACATGGCTGGCCATATTCACGATTTACAACAGCTGAGGCCCGCGAGCGGGGTCAACTTCTTCATCATTGGCGCGAGCGGCCGCGGCGAAATTCCCGTGAACGCTTCCGACCCGGGCACGCTCTTTGCCAAAGAGGCCTACGGCTTTGGGGTATTGGAAGCCGACGATCACACATTGACGATTCGCATTCTGGGCGAGGATGGCAAAGAGCTCCACGCGGCTACCTTTCATAAATAGCCATGCTTACTCGTCGGGACCTTCTGTTGCTGGCTCTGTCGAGCGGGGGTGCAGTGCTGCTGGGACGTGGGGGCTTAGCAGCTGTGGGGGATGTGCCGCCGGATGTAAGATTGCGAATTGCCCCGGTCGAGGTCGAGATTGCGCCGGGCCACAGTATCACGACGGTAGCCTACAACGGCGGCGTACCTGGGCCGCTGCTGCGGCTGCGCGAGGGGAACGCGGTTCATGTCGAGATCACGAACGAGACAGACATGGACGAGTACGTGCACTGGCATGGTTTTCTGGTTCCCGCAAGTGTGGATGGTGCCGGAGAGGAAAAGAGCCTAGCCGTGCCAGCGCATGGAAGATTGAATTATCTTCTCGTACCCCAACCAGCAGGGGCGCGCTATGTCCATTCGCATGCCATGGCCGGACACGACCTCACGCGTAGCACCTACAGCGGGCAGTTCGGATTCGTGTATATTGAGTCAAAAGATAATCGAGGACACTATGATCGGGAAGTTTTTCTCTCAACTCATGAATGGGAGCCCTATTTTACGAACGACGAGCTGGAGGAGCAGTCGTTCGAAACGGCGGAGCACCAGGCACTCGATCGACAGGTGACCGCAGGGATGGAGCAGGAACAATGGGAAGTCGCCTATAAAATGGCGTCGATCAACGGCAAAGCTCTAGGACACGGCGAACCCGTGCGGGTCAAAGATGGCGAGCAGGTGCTGTTCCATGTGCTAAACGCTAGCGCGACCGATAATCTGCGTCTGTCATTACCGGGACACCGCTTCCGGGTGGTCGCCCTGGATGGCAATCCAGTCGCGAGGCAGGCATTTGTAGCCGTGCTAGAGCTCGGGGTCGGCGAGCGGGTGGATGCGGTCGTGGAGATGCGAACTCCAGGTGTCTGGATTCTTGGCTCGAATGACGACGTATTGCGCGAAAGGGGGATGGGCGTGGTCGTGGAGTACGCGGGAAGCAGCGGCGCTCCTGCGTGGCGAGACCCCACAGGACAGGATTGGGATTACACGCTGTTCTCCGATGGCATCGGTCTTGTAAAGGAGGCCATCGCGTTACCCATGGTTATTGACCGCGTCATGCAGGATGCCAACGGATTCGAACAATGGCTTATCAACGGACACGCGTATCACGACGAGGACGAGCCAACGGTTCTTCGACGCGGCCAGCGGTATCGATTTGTTTTCCAGAACAAAACAGATGATGCGCATCCACTGCATTTTCATCGCAGCCGCTTCGAACCGGTGGACGTGAACGGCAAGGTTGCCACCGGCCTGAGGAAAGACGTTTTCGTGCTGAAGCCCTTTGGGAGTGCGAAGGTCGATGTGGTGCCGACTGAAGCTGGCTTGATGCTCTTCCATTGTCACAACCAATTCCACATGGATTCGGGTTTCAAGAAACTGTTCAACGTCCTGTGACGGCAAATGGTTTGGGGACAGGAGTGTACGTAACCCGCGATGAGTCGCAGACAGCAGAGAACTCGTCGGCATCTGGAAAGTCAAACGGGGAAAGCCGTCGCTTGGTTTCGCGGCGCGGACGTCAGATTTGAGCCAAACGATCGCTCTTTATGAATGGATGTGCATATGTCGAAATTCCAAGCCGTCTGTTCTCTGGTTCTTCTCTTCAACGTCCAAGCGTCTTTCTGCCGCGCCACGGGAGGAGTCCATCCCCCCAGGCAAGTAATCGAACAGAATGATGCCTGTACCGGGCACGCGCTCCTCAACACCTATGAGCGTGGACAGTTCCTCGAATTTTCACTTGGCAAGCGGGCCCAGGTGCTGGCGCAGTTAGTCTCGGCTAGGGGTTGCGGCCAGCAAATGCTCGAAGCTCTGCGTAACCTGGGCGCAATCGTGCGCTACTCGGATGAGCGATCCGGCTATGCCCTGGTTTCGATCTCTAGCAGCAAATTACTGAATACGCTCGATCTTCCTGGGATCGCCTATGCATATGTCAGTGATGATGATTCGATGTATTCGCAGGGCATTGTCGCCAAGATCCCGCAAAGTCAGCGAAGGGCGGAGCCAGTACCGCAAATCACAATTCCGCATCCCCACGTGGCGAAGACTCTTCCGAATGACGGCCCCGACTTTGCGACGGATGAGATAGGGCTAGCGGCACTCTGGAAACGGCATCCCGAAGCCGACGGACGGGGTGTCCAAATAGCAATTTCGGATGAGGGTTTCGACTTGCTGCATCGCGCCCTTCAGGAAGCAAAAGATGTGGCAGGAAGGATCGTGCCCAAAGTCGCGGATCTGGGAACGCTAACGTCGCCGGAGGAGGACAGCGGATGGGTGCAATTCGGCGAGCCGATCCGGACGAAGGACAGAAGTTTTGAGGCAGCGGGCCGCACCTGGACCGTTCCCAAGGATGGAAGCTGTCGCTTCGGCATCTTCAAGCAGGACCTATAACTCGCACACCAAGAAGCTTTCGCTCTCCGTTGGAGTCCTCTGGGACGAGCACAGCAATCGGGTGTGGGTCGACACGGATGGCGACGGCAGTCTTAAGAATCAGCGCGCCCTCGGGGACTACGGGGTAACCCACGATGTCGATTGGTTTGGTTCGAAAGACGGAGCAGACGATAACCGGATTCCGTTCGGCGTAAAGATCGATCAGACTCAGAAGGCTGTCTACATCCGGATTGGGGAAGAGCATGGGGTTTTCTTCGCAGGTGCGCTTGCAGGGAACAAATTGACGGGCGGTTTGTTCGACGGTGCGGCACCCAGTGCCCAGGTCATCGATGACAGCCTCACAGGAGTAACGGTACTGGCCTCAATCGTCCGCATGCTTGCGCGTTCTAACGTGGAGGTCATCAATCGCTCCAGCGGAATAGGTCGCGTCTGGGAGGGGAGAGAGGACTTTGCCCAGCATGTGCTTGAGCGCTTGATCGCTGTCTACAAGAAGCCAATCGCTACCTACTCCGCTGCGGTGGGAACGATTCATGTGAACAACTATGCAGATGCGGAAATGTTGCGGCGCAACCGTCAGCTCGGACCGCCCTACAAAGATACCATCAACAGCTTTGTTTGGCGGGTTCCTGATGGCTTTGTCAATACGGTGCTCGCGCCCTCCGCAAACCTTGAGACGGATTCCCGGTATGAGCCGCAAGACATAACCTGGCCGGACGGCAAGCGTTACATGTGGGATAACGGCAAGCGGAATCCTCCCACCCCTGATGGCTACGTCATTGGGGCGAATAACTCGCCGGCCATCCCGGTCGTGAGCGGACTCATGGCGGATCTCACCAGTGAGGCGAAGCGCGAACATGTGCGGTACGACGCCACCCGAGTAAGCAATGCAATCTTCACCGGCACCCAACTGCTTGGGGGCTTTCCGGTGTCGCAGCAAGGTTATGGGCTCATCAACGCCGAGCGGTCTTGGGACCAGTTGGCGAAGATGGCCAAGGTCGACGATCCGGCAAATGCGGAACTCACTTCCTTTGCCCTCTCCCGCGTGGAATCTGGGAAGAGCATAGAGGTACACGGATTCCACGCGGACCTAGCGGAGGTTGGCCAGAAACTCGACGGCGAGATCTGGATTACCCGGCGAGGCGGCTACGCTGGAGGCCGCAAGTACACTTTCTCTCTGCGCGGCAATGATGGAAGTATTGCGCTTTTCGATCACGAAGCGACGCTCGAGCGCGACAAGCCTACGCGCGTTCGCTTCAGTACCAATGGCGCATCGGGATGGCACATTGTTTTTCTCGAATTGCGCGACGCCAAGGCCGACGTCGTAATGCAGGACGTACCGCTCTCTGTGCGAGTGCTGGATAAACCAGAAGAAATCGCGCCAGGAGTAGACAAGTACGAATCGACGATTGAGCCGCTTCGCACCGAACTCCGGTACGTCCGAGTCGGGGAGAAGGTCCAAGCTGCCCGCTAGGTGATGCGCATTCCTTACACGGGACCGGAGAACATTTCGACGCGAGGATTTCCCGGTGGGCGATATCGCACCACCACTCAGCCTCCGGGTGAACCTGTCGATGCAGCGCATCATGTCGGGCCGATGGAAACCCTTGAGTCTCTCGTGGTGAATGATGAGCCGGGTATGCAGGATATTTTTGGGAGAATCGCGGACGCCCAGAGTACGCGACTCAATATGATGGGCCAGCTCCCGACGTGCCGATTCATGCAGACCTAACCGTCACGAAATACGCAGTGGCCATTGGAAAGGGTTCAAACGGCACTCTGACCGTTACAAACGAGCTCGCAGACATCGACGGCAAAGTTGAGCTCTACGACGCCACACTTAAGACCGCTGAACTAGCGGCAACGGGTATACACGCCTCCGGCGAACTCGAGCGCACTTTGCCCGCCGACTTCGCGCAATGGCGGGTGCGAGTTACCGCCGGTTCCGCTTCCGGCGAGCCGGCAGACGTTTACCTCGTGAATTGCACTCGGAAGGATGGTTGCAGCGTCGTAGCACAACGCGAGGTTGCCGTTTCCGCCGAAACGCTTGTCGTTGAGAAGCCGCAGCAAGGGACTTGGAAGATTGTGGTTCGCAGCCGCGGCGAGGTTGGGCAACCCGTGAAGTATACTGTCCACGAAGCTGTGCTTGTTCCAGCCCGGGCCGCGATCGAGCAAACCGATAGCAAACATTCGAGCGGCGCGACCTGGACCGTTTGGCCGCCTAGGAAACAGAGCGATGTGCAATACGTTGCCTTCCGGATTACGGGGACACCTGGCAAGGAACGCGAAGCGAATGGCCTGCTCATCGCGGTGACACCGCTCGACAACGACGCACCATGAGTTCCACTCTTGGTTTTGTCCGTTTGATTAGTGAGTAGACAGAGGGGTAGGACCGATGAACACGGTGAAAGTGTCCGTCGTACAAGCTGGTACCTTTCTCTTTGACACCTCCAAGACGTTCCATAAGGCAAAGACTCTGATCGAACAGGCTGCAGATCGTAAGGCCAAACTGGTCGTTTTCCCTGAAGCGTTCCTCGGGGGCTACCCGAAAGGAATCGACTTCGGTACGCGAATCGGCAGTCGCTCTCCGGAAGGCCGCGAGGACTTTCTGCGCTACTACCGGTCTGCGATCGAAGTACCCGTAAAAGAGGCAGATGCCTTGGGTGAGTTGGCAGCGCGGCACAAGATTCATCTCGCTATCGGCATCGTCGAACGAGGAGGTGGGACACTTTATTGCACCGTACTTTTCTTCGGCCCAGAGGGCACCCTTCTCGGTAAACACCGAAAGATTATGCCGACAGCGATGGAACGCGTCGTCTGGGGATACGGAGATGGTTCGACAATGCCGTCGATTCGTACAGAGCTTGGTACTCTCGGCGCTGCAATTTGCTGGGAGAACTACATGCCGCTATTCCGCGCAGCGATGTACTCGAAGGGAGTGACGTTGTGGTGTGCGCCAACGGTGGATGATCGCGAGTCCTGGCAAGTGACGATGAAACACATCGCGCTTGAGGGGCGATGCTTCGTGCTGAGCGCATGCCAATATCTGCCGCGTTCTCAATGCCCGCAAAACTACCACGCGATCCAAGGCGATTCCCGAGAGACCGTCTAAATAAAGGGAGGCAGCGTCATTCTATCGCCCCTTGGACAAATTCTGGCTGGACCACTGTACGACCAAGAGGGGATCTTGACGGCCGACCTCGACCTTAACGATATAGGGCGTGGAAAATTTGACCTCGATGTTGTCGGGCATTATTCGCGACCTGATATTTTTTCGCTGACCGTCGACGAACGCGTAAAGCCGTCGGTTACTTTTCACTAGCCGGATGAATAGACACGAACTTAGTGGCCGCGTGAAACGGCGGCCTCCCCTTGGCACAGGTCGGCGATTTCGGTGTTCTCAACGCGATGAGCGAAATCGTTCCTCATGTGACCACTCTCTTAAAGCGCAACATTACGCTGGCCGCGTTCGAGCCTTTCCCTCGCCGCTCGCCACTAGTCACTGACCACTGTCGTCGAGCTCGCCACTCCACCATCGCTTGTCGCTCAGAATCGCCATCCATCCCCTGGATTACAAGCCGAACGCTCGAAAGATCGATCCGGTAGACCAATTGGTGGTCAATGCCTTGGCGTTCGCCTCCCGCACGCGGCTTCCCGTGAAGGCGTTCAAGTGCGACTGGTTTGACGAGAGAGACTATTTCGAGTTCTTCCCGCTGCGGGCCATCAAAACGAGGAGCGCCGAGGCACCCGCGTGAAATGGCAAGTCATGTATTAGTCGTTGGGGGGACGCGGCGGTCTTTCTGTGGAATGGCAGCATAAGCATTATTAACGAGCTTCCTCGCGGCGTCGTGCTATTCAGAAGGTCCGGGCATTTGCTGGCGAAAAGAAGCAAAACCACTTGTGCTATCTAACCTCAGTCCCGTCGAAGGAGTACCAACAGGTGCCGCTAAGAGTCCCTTGCTGTAAGCTTCTAGTCTGTTTGTTGGGGTTGGGAATTGTGGCGCTTGTACTCCTTTCCGCGCCTGGAGCGATCGCACAGTGTTCCCTCCATCCGCAACTCAATCAGTATGAGCGAGCACAGTTCGTTCAGGTGTCCATCGGGCATCGAGACCAAGTGTTTGCGGAGTTTCTTTCGGAAGCCGGATGCGGCGAGCAGATGCTTCAGGGTCTCGAGCAGCTGGGGGCGAGGATCGACTTCGGCGATAAAACCTCGGGATATGCGCTGGTGACGATTCCCCGCGAAAAGCTCCTCGACACACTCGACCTGCCCGGCATCGCGTACGCCTACACGCGCGATGACGATCGCATGTATTATAAGGATCCCGCCGCGAAAATTCCCCAATCAGGGCGCAAAGCTGAGGCGGTACCCACGATTACGGTTCCTTATCCTCGAGTGGCATCGACCCTTCCCAAGGACGGGCCATACTTTGCGACCGACGAAATTGGGTTGACGGAACTTCGGAAGCAGCATCCTGAAGCGGATGGGCGCGGTGTGCGAGTTGCGGTTGCGGACGAAGGTTTTGACCTGCTTCATCCAGCGCTGCAGCAGGCAACAGATGCAACGGGAAAGACAGTGCCGAAAATTGCCGATCTCGGAACCCTCACCGGCCCGGATGAGGACAGCGGATGGGTGCACTTCGGCGATCCGATACACGCAACAAACGGGAGTTTCGAGGCAGCGGGCCGCACGTGGACGGCGCCAGAAGATGGCATGTACCGCTTCGGAATTTTCAAGACAGATTTGGTACTCGGTCCCGAGGACAATTCCACGACAAAGAAACTCTCTCTCTCAGTTGGTGTGATTCGGGACGATCAGGGAAATCGGGTCTGGGTGGACACCGACGGCGATGGCAGCTTCACGAATGAGCGCGCCCTGGGAGATTACGGCGCGACACACGATGTCGGGTGGTTTGGGACGAAGCAAGGCGCAGACGACAATCGGATTCCTTTCGGCGTCAAGATCGACGTCGCGCAGAATGCTGTCTACATTCGGATTGGCGGAGAGCACGGAGCCATGGTTGCTGGTCCGCTGGCCGGCAATCAACGAACGGGCGGATTATTCGACGGAGCCGCTCCGGCCGCCCAACTCATTGATGAAAACCTGAGTCGCGCAACCCTCATCGCTTCCATTGTGAAGGTGTTTGCGCGGTCTGACGTGGACGTGGTCAACCGTTCGGGGGGCCTGGGCCGAGCTGGATACACCGGGGATCGAGAAGGGATTGAAGACTTCGCCCAGCGTGTTGTGGAGCGCGTGATCGCCATTTACAACAAGCCAATTGCGACCTATTCGGCGGCGGTAGGAACGATTCATGTGAACGACTATGCCGGGCCGGAGATGCTGCGCCGCAACCGACAAGTCGATGGACCGTACCGCGACACAATTAATGGCGGATTTCCCTTTCTGCCGAACGGTCTCGTTAACGCAGTGGTTGCGCCATCAGCAAACTTGATTACGGCCTCGCGATACAAGCCTTTTGTTCTGACTTGGCCTGACGGCACCCGAGGAAGTTTCGATGACCAGCGCTTCGAGCCGCTAGCACCCGCTGGCTATGAAATCGGAGCCAACAATTCACCGACAATTCCAGTTGTGAGCGGGGTCTTGGCAGACTTGATCAGCGCGGCGAAACGAGAACACGTGCGCTACAACACAATTCGCCTGAACAACGCCGTGTTCACCGGCACGCGGCTACTGGATGGCTTTCCGGCATCGCAACAGGGCTACGGGCTCATCAACGGCGCTCAGTCCTGGGATCAGCTTTCAAAAATGGCCCGGGCCGACGATCCGAACAATCCCGAGTTGACCTCGTTCACGCTTTCGCGCGTGGAACGAAATCAGTCAATGGAGGTCCAGGGCTTCCAGGCGGATCTGGCTAAGCCCGGCGAGACGCTCAGCGGAGAGATATTCGTCACGCGCCATGGCGGCTTTGCGGGAGGCCGGAAATACAAGTTTTCCCTTCGCGGCGATGACGGAAGCGTGACGCTTCTCGATCAGGAAGCCACACTCGAACGCGACAAGGCGGCGCGCGTGCGGTTTAAGACAAATGGTCAATCCGGTTGGCACATCGTTTTTCTGGAATTGCGGGACACGAAAGCCGATGTCGTGATGCAAGCCGTACCGCTCTCGGTGCGCGTGCCCGACGTTCCAGAAAAGCTCGCGCCGGGAGTTGACAAATACGAATCGACGATCGAGCCGCTTCGCAGTGAGTCGCGATACCCTCGCGTGGGCGAAGACGTTCAGGCTGCTCGTTATGTCATGCGGATTCCGTACACGGGACCGGAAAACATCTCGACGCGCGATTTTCCGGGTGGCCGCTACCGCCAATCAAAACCGCCTCCCGGCGAGCCGGTGGATGCGGAGCATCATGTGGGACCGATGGAGACGCTGGAATCGCTGGTCGTGAACGACGAGCCGGGCACGCAGGAGATTTTCTGGGAGAATCGAGGCCGCCCGGAATACGCAACCGCTTACGACGGTCCGTCTCCCGAAGTTCCGATTCATGCAGAGCTCACTGTGTCGAAGTACGCCGTGACGATGGAAAAGAGTGCAAACAACGCTCTCAGCATCACCAATAAGCTCGCGGAGATCAACGGTCACGTGGAAGTCTACAACGCTTCGCTCAAAACCTCGCAGCTTGCCGGCACCGGCCCACATGCATCGGGTGAAGGCGACCGGACGCTCCCGGGAGGGCTCGCCGAATGGCGCGTCCGGGTTATGGCGGACTCCGCTGCCAGCGGCCTGGCGGATGTGTACCTGCTCGATTGCTCGGGTAAGGAAGGTTGCGATGTCGCGGCGCAAGGCGAGATCACAACTCGCGCCAAGGAACTCGTGATTGAAAATCCCCACGAAGGTGCCTGGAGGGTCGTGGTGCGCAGTCGCAACCAAGTCTTGCAAGCTGCGAAGTATTTGGTGAGTGAAGCTCTGCTCACTCAAAGTCAGGCTCCGATTGAGGCTAGTGACGCCAATCATCGGAGCGGTGCGATCTGGACGCTTCCTCTACCTGCAAAGCAGAGCGATGCGCAGTACGCGGCCTTCCACATTGCGGGAACGCCGGGAAATACTGACGAGAAGAACGGGGTGGTCATCGCGATGACGCCATTAGACGAGAATGCGCCATGACGTAGGGTCAGTCGGACTAGGGGAGCTCGCTAAAAGGCGAAGTGCGTGTTCGTGGAGTCAAACTGCGCCAACGCCCCGGAGCGGTGACACATGAATTTCTGTTCCCGATTATTGTATTTAAGCATGAGGTCAGTTCTCACTGTCTAGGGGGCTTGAGTTCTTCTAGTCACTCGCGACTGAAGACTAGCCACTGCTTCTTGGTGATCACCAACCATGCAAGTCCGAGCCTACGACGTCCCGTTGAGGCAATAAAATGTTATTAAGCAGTAGCGCGTGGATTTCATGTTTTCTTATGACACTCCACGGCGTCTCAAACCATATACCAAATCCTGCAAATGCAAAGCTCGGAGATAGAAAAAGGCGACTTGCAGTGTACAGACTTACGAATTGCACTGGCGTCGTGCGACGAACGAAAAAAAATGACTTGCTCGTCGTGATGATACCGCTGGAGGGCTCACCGTGGTGTTACGGCAAGCCGGCGGAGCATTGCGCTGCGGAGACAAGGAAGGAAAAATGAACTAGAAGTCGGGCGTGCGAGTGCGGCAGCGATTAAATGGCAACCTTCTGAAAGCGAGGACCTTGCATACGATGAAGCTGGTTCGTAGGATACATCTGTATGCCGGTCTATTCATGGCACCCTGGGCTCTGATGTATGGGCTTTCGGGTTTCATGTTCAACCACCCGAGCTGGTTCTCGTTTAGCCAGCCAGGGGGAGAACGACGGTTTGACCTCGTGGTCGGAACCACGACACTTGCAAACTGGCCGACTGCGGATGATCTGGCGCGCAAAGTAGTGACGGCTCTGAACGCAAACGAAGCGATTGCGACACAAGGCTACACGCTCACCAGCGAGGTGCCGCCAAAATTTGCGGGAGCGATATCTTTGAAGAGCCTGGTCAGCGTCGGATCCACAACCGCTTTGATCCTCGTCAATCCCGACACGAGGAAAGGATTTCTGTTCCTGCAGCCACCAGGGGCGGCCGACGCTCAGCCGCTGAAGATCGGCGTCGGTTTTGATGATGCGACGGTGCAGTCAATCCAGAAGGAGATAATCACCGCTGCGGTCAAGACCGATGCGACGGTGGGGAGTATGCGCTTTGGCGATATCGATATTCCGCAACTGGCATTCCATGTTCACAACCAGGCAGGAGAGACATGCAGTGTGCGGTATGACTCGCAGACGGGTGAAGTGACGCTTCAATCGGTCCGGCCGGAACCCGCTTCCTTGAAAGCAGCGCGCTTTTTGATGAGCTTGCATATGTCTCGCAGCTATCCCGATAACGATTCAGACGGCTCGGGATTCGTCGGGCTCAGAAATTTGAGAGCGATTTTCGTGGATATGATGGCAGCGGTGATGGTTTTTTGGGCATTGTCAGGCATTGCGATGTGGCGACAGCTCAAGAACCTGCGCTCCCCAGGGTGGTTGGTGATCCTAGGGGCAGCCATCATCGCCGCGTCTCTTTGGCTGGGAATGTACCGTTACTTCGCCAGTTTGCAATAACTGAGTTTGCGGAGGAGTCGATGCTCACCGTTCTCCTCGCGTTGGTGCAGTGTCCCTCGACGAGCACGCGTATCCCCATTTAGCGTACCGAAGGGTCTAGCGCACCCTACGTGATGGCGCATTCATGTCCAGCGGTGTCATCGCGATCTTCAGCTCATTCTTCTCTCTTCGTCACTCGGTCAAACGAGGCACATGCCTCGATCCCAACGCACCCATAGGAGCGGTGAAAGAGGCAGTGAATGAGGCGGCGATTAGTGAACCAAGAGAGAGTGCCTAGTGGAGCGCCGCAGCCGCTGTAGCGTTGCGGCGACAGAAAAAGCAAGAGGACTGCCGCGGAAACCGCGGCCACAGAGGAAGAAGAGTGGCGAGTGAAACCGTAGGGCGTGGCTGAAGAGCGGCGATCCTGGTCGGATCGCCAGAGTCCAACGGAGCCTCTATGTCATAAAGTACTTCGTAGAATAGAACAAATCCCCTCTGTGGCTCCGCGAGGGGCGTTCACCTTAGCAATCGCCAACCGTGTAAGTCCCGCCCTGCGACATTGACATGACACGATAAATATTTATCAAACAACATTGCCTGCACTTCGTGTTATCCAGACGTCGTTTTCAACTTGTGTCTCAAGCTGTGCACAAAAGGAGAAGTGATGCCTCTCGTTCGAATCGATCTCACGGAAGGCAAAACGCCGGAATATCGTTTGGAGATCGGCCAAATCGTATACCGAGCCTTGCTGGATATATTCGGCGCGCGGAAGGACGATCGCTTTCAAGTGATCACCGAACATCCGAAGGCCGGCCTGCAATTTGATTTGGATTACCTCGGAATTCATAGAAGTGACGATTGTATTTTCTTGCAGATCACATTGAATGCCGGCCGCACCGTTGAGATGAAGCAGCGATTCTACAAATCTGTAACAGATGCCTTGCACAAACGTCTCGGACTGCGGACAGAAGACGTCTTCATCAATCTTGTGGAGGTATCGAAGGAGAACTGGTTTTACGGGTCAACGCCCTGAGCCGGTGAGCGGCGGATCGCCAGTGGCGCAAGAAGAATCAGCGGCGATGCCGCAGAAGGCGCGGACACAGAGGGGAGAGAGTTGCGAGTGAAACCTTGGAACGCGGCGGTTGCAGTGGCTACGAACAATGAGATGCAATGCCCATCTGAAGTTATTTGCCTCCACTCATAATCTTGAAACAGACTTCGGTGATCACTTTCGCGATCACCTCGGGTGCCTCCTTGGAAATCGCATCCCGCAGCCTGAATAACATTCCATTCTTCTCTTCCTCGGGATAAGTCAGAACATGGATGCTCTTTTCGAGCGACTTTACGACCTGAGGTAGCAAGGGTTCTTTTCCGAACTCGCCCAATTCTGGTTGAACAAAGAGTTCGCCCTTTATTCTGATTCTGAATGTTGAGGCGCCAAACTCGGGCGCGGTAGGGTGGTAGTAGATGAATTCGCGGGCGCGGAGATGCATTAAGTGTCGGTCCAAGTCTCGCCTCGCCTCGCGTTTGTCTTCCGCAGTGTCGCAAGACAAGACTAGATCAAGAAGTTCATCGATGCTCCCATATTCCGCTCGCCGCCCCCGCATTTCCCCGGCACGGGCCATAATTGCGTAAAGAAGCGAAACGTCCAGGTCTCCGGTTTCGAACATCTTCGGGCCTCCGGCGAAAAGTCCTGATCCCTTACGCCTGATACCGCTCCAACAGTCCTGGGATCATCTACCCGGAGTGTTCAAGGATGCAAGCATTGCAGGTCCCCCGTAGCACGGTCTCGACTCAGACAAGAGTAAGGCCCTTGTCGTGGCTGATCCGCTGTCGCGATCGGCGCACTGCTCCTGTAACCTCCTTTGGACAGCTGCAGCCCGGATGCGAACTAAGAACGATGGGTGTCAATAATCAGCTTCACGCTACGGGCTCTCCGTGATTCTTGCGGCTCAGCTTGAAGCTAGCCCTAACTGCGGCGATGGGTGATTGGAGGATCTCAAGCCGCGGCTGTCCGGCCGTTAGAGACGGGCGCGAAGATAACATCGCCTGCTCCGAGGACGTTCCCACAATGTGGGCAATCGGAGCGGCGGACGCCACCCCATTCTTGAAGGGTGCCCGCAAGCCCGTCGAATTTCTTGTATCCTCGGCAGGTCGATGCGCCGCCCAAGGCGAGATCCGAATGGCGTATGCCGACGCCTCTGAACCCGACGAGCAGTTGTAAGACCTCAGTTACGGCCTGACTTGCTAGCACTCCGTTAAAGGACACGACTTGCGCTTCTTGAGTGTTCTTTTCGAAATAACCCCTGGTTGGGCCATTTTGTTCTGCCTCGAGCTTCTCGGGGGACAGGAAGCCGAGGCACCACAAACAGAAACTGCCAGGGACAAATGTGAAAATGTTTCCGGCGACGACAACTCGAGCATCGCTCGCGGAGGCATCTGGTATCACTCGAATTGCTGCGCCGATGTCGACGTAAGGGATCAGATATCGGCTGGCGAGCTCCTGAAGATCGGAACGCGCGAACAAAGTGTCGACGCAGCCCACGATAACGTCACACTGACGGAGAGCTTCGACAGCATCTCTATCAGGCACCCCAGCTCGCACAGGGCGGACCCGACCGGTCAAACCGATCTTCTTCACGAGGCGGTGAAAAATGTCGACTTTTGGGCGGCCGAGATCGGCTTTCAAAGCAGACACCAAGCGATGGCGGTTCGATTCATCGTATGCGTCGGGATCAATAGCCACGATCTCTCCAACACCCAAATAAGCGAGCTGCTGGATGACGTGGCTGCCGCCACCACCCACTCCCACGACGGCGATCTTCGCTCCCCGTAATCTCGCCTGCCCTTGGGGCGATACAACCAGTGTTTGCCGGGCGTATTGGGTGGGAGTCTCGCCTGCGATGCTCTCGCGTTGAGACTGCAGATCCAGAATTGCCGATCCGAACAAACGAAGTCGCGCCAGAGGTAGAGGCTTGCGCACGGTCGGCATCCACACCAGGCCAGAGGCGTGCGTCCGCGATAGCACAATTGTTCCGTGAGGTCTTCCGGGAACCCTTTTCTGAAACATGGGGATGAGCTTGTTTGCGTTTTGAAGATCATCATGCGACAGACTCGGGACTCCATCGTGATCGTGGGCATGGAAGACTACGATGCCAAGCGTTTCGTTCATCGCGGCTTCCATCACTGGAAACATAGCCGATCCGCGCCACATAGCGCCGTGCGAATGGTTTGCTACGTAGGCCGACTCATCCAACGGAATTAGTCGGCGCAAGTGTAGTGTCGTCGATCTCGTGCCGACGGAATGGCTGACCAAGCCGAAGGCAACATGCTCGTGCTCTCCCTGTTGATAAATATGGTCCAAAAGAGAGTCCCCTAGACCGAAGGGTATTCTTAGTTCCACTGACCTATTCATTTTGAGCGAACCTCTGGCGGGCTGCGGCGATGAAACGCATGATGTTGTCACCGTCAGTCCAGGGAATGTTGAATGAGAATTGCATCCAAGTCTGCCCGGCGATAAGAATGTTCGAATTGTTCTTCGGGAGGTGTCCGTTCGCGAGTAGCTGGCCCGGAGTGACGAATACCTGGGGTTTGGGATGGCCGGAATCCAGCACGATAAGCATATTTGTGTTAACTGGCCGGCAGCCCGGGTAGAGCTCGACATTTTCGATGTGGACGAGGCGTCGCTGACCGTCGACTCCCGATCGGGCGGCTTGCCCATAGACCGAGACGAGCTGGGCGACGATACGGTCCGACTCCTGGGGGACCACTAGCTGACCACCCCATTGGGTGCGGCCAGGAAATGCTCACCTTCTTTGAGCTCAACTGGGTCGGTGGGGGTAATGTTTCCGCCGAAGGGCTTACCGTCGATCAGTCTTGTAAGGTCGTCCGACGCCGGGACGCCCGCCTTAGACCGAATCTCCGCGCCGGTGACGACCGAGTGCTCGAACTGTATCTCCCTATCCTTGCCGTTGACCTCAACAAAGATCCTGATGGTTCGATTCCTCGATTCGGGCGGTCCTTTCAATTCAGTGGTTTGAGCCGATTCCGTCGCCATTTGTCATCTCCTTCCCGTCGAAAATCTGGGTCTCATACAAGATATGCCCGGTTTTTGGCCATGCACTAGATCGGTTATGAAGCGGCCAGGAGGAATGCAGAGATTCTTCAATCCGCAGTCTCGTTGCTGTCGAAATATCGGGCATATCTGTAGTATTGGCAGGTAGTACATGAAAATAAACGTAGCGCGTGAGCCCCACGATGAATCCGCTACAACGGCAGACGTGATTGCCGCCATTGAATCCCTGTCCCCGGAACAGTTTTATCGACTTAAAGGCTTCGCCATCTATCGAATCCGTGGCCTTGGCCGCGCTGCGATGGGCGAAACCCATGCCGCCCTACTCAATGAAGCAATTGCCAGCACGCTACAAGGGGCGGAAGGCGGGACGAAGGGACGGAAATGGGCAAAAAACCGCGTGCTGTTTATTGACCACCTGTTCGGGGCGATGCGGAGTATCTCCACGCATTGGAAGGAAGCCTATGAGCGTGCAGGCACGGATGCCGAATGGCTCGAATCGGAACTGCGGAGCAACAAAGAAGAGGACGGCATCTCTTGGCCTAGCAAGAAAATCGTGGATCCCGTTGCCGACCCCTTCCGCCGCTACGTGGCGAAGGAATTGCTGGAAATCCTTGACAACCACTTCGCACAAGACGACGATGCGCTCCTCGTTATAGAAGCACGAAAGGAAGGCATGACCATACCCGAAATTGTTGACGGATTGGGGCTTACAAAAAATGAAGTAAACGCAGCGTTGCAGCGGATTCGATATTTTGTGAGAGGGCTTCGGTAGTGCCAAAACTGGACAAACACGAAGAAGAGCTGATGGGCTTGCTGTTCGCTCTTGGCGATTCACTCGCAGAAGCCGCTCCCTCCGAGATTCTCGAGGAAGCCGAGCGGTTCGGCGTCGATCTCCTCAATGAAGCAGACGAAGTACGAGAACTATTGCGGTCCGCGGGCCGGCGCTATCTGCAGCGGAAACTCCAGGCATCGCGTCGGGCTTACGAAGCGGCTGTAACGGAACTGCAGAGCGAACAGTTTGACCTTCCGACGACGCCGGACGAACGAAAGCAGCTTCTAATGGGGGTTCTACGTGAACAGCCCAGTCTCGAACCAATCGTAATTACAGCGCAGCACAGAAACTTCAACGATCTCACCGATGAAGACGTGACGAGTTTCCTGAGACAGTTGAAAACGCTCGGATTGCTGCCGGTCTCTCCGACCGGAAAATGACCGCACCCCGCATCTCAGCCGACAAGATCATTAAGACGCTGGGAATCGTCGAGCCGGCTGACATAGACGTCGAGGCGATTGGGCAATTCTGCGGGGCCACGATCGTCTACGAAAGACTGACCGGATGCGAAGCGCGAATTGTAGGGAATGCTGACAGGGCGATTATCACGGTGAATTCTGAAGCGCGGCGGGGGCGCCAACGCTTCTCGGCTGCGCATGAACTCGGTCACTGGATGTACGACCGAAATCGCGTGGGGTTTTCGTGCGCGAACGCGATCTTCCGATCTCAGTGGGGTGTGGTTAACCCCGAACAAGCGGCAAATGAATTTGCCGCGGATTTGCTCCTGCCTGAGACAATCTTTCACCGCCACTCCTATGCGTCTCCGGTCACATTCGAAGCAGTGCGAAATTTGGCGACAAAGTTCGGCACGAGTGTTGCTGCAACCGCGATACGCTTGGTCCAACACGGTTCGTTTCCTGCCATGGTTGTGTACCTGATGGAAGGCAGTCGGAAATGGTTTGTTGCGGGACCGGATGTTCCGAAAGCTCTTTGGCCGAGAGAAATTCCTTCGGTGAATACCATCGCCGGAGATCTCCTCCGGGGCAAGAGTGCACCTTTAGAACCGCAGAATGTACAAGCCGACGGATGGCTTACGCATCCGAGGTCCGAATCGTATGAGCTCGTGGAAGATTCGGTCAGATTTAGAGATGGGTCGATCTTATCGTTGCTGTGGTGGAAGAACGAAAAGCAGATCATCGACTTAATGGAGAGTGATTAGGCGCAGACTTCCGTTTCCGCAAGCGCGCAGCTTTCTCTAAAACACGGCAGCACTCCGTCGCACAAAAGGTATCGCTAGCAGCAGCCGCGAAGCGAGGAAGCAGCGGCCGCTGAGCTGATGGCGCGACCTATTCGTCGAGCAAAGTGCATGGAATTAATGACATACATAAATCGCGAAAATATTCGTGTTGACTACACGAAGTATTTCAGCTACACTGTCGTTCGAGGGCCAAAGCATGTCTGACGTACTGGTTTGCGCCGAGCCGGAAATCCGCGAAGAAGCAACGCGATTTGTGTCGAAATTGGGTGCTCGTCCCGAGATTTGTTCTTTCACTCGACTCAAGCGTTGGCGTGAAAAGCGAGAAAAACCAAAACTCATGTTCGTGTATCTGAAGGGAAGCGAACATCGTGCGGCACTGCGGAGTTGTCTCCGGCAGGTGTCGAGCGACCGTGGGCTCGATGTGGTTGTCTATTCGGGCCCTGCGAGCGACCACCAGGCAGCCGAGCTCGGAAAAATCGTTGGAGAGCTAAGACCGCACCGAACATACATGTGTTTTGCTGACGACGAAGTGGAACAGTTTTTTCAAGTTCGTATCGGTCGGATAACGCCGGAAAACCGTGGCCTGCACGAGACCGTCGCCACGTTGCGGAAGGACCTGGACCTCACGCAACTCGATGTGGCCGCTGCTCTCGACGTGACGCCACGAACCGTGCAGAATTGGGAGAAACATGGACGCGGTCCGGAACGGCGATACCGGGACCTGAAGGAATTGCACGGGCTCTTGTCGAGGTATATCGGAAGTGGTCAAGTTGCGAGCTGGATGGACAGTCCGAACGATGCCTTCGGGAAACGTACGCCACGTGAGTTGATTCGGGAAGGTAAAACGCGGGATCTGATTCTCGAGTTTGGACGGCTAAAGACCGGCGAGCCCTTGTGAAATTGCCGGACGGCTGGCGCGCGGCGCTTGACCCTTTGTGGCCCTCTGCAGTGCCGTTTGATGATTCCTGTTTTCGATCCGTCGAACTCGCCTGGGCTCATCCGGACGATGTCGTAAGCGGCGAAGGCACTCGATCGAAGGGTGGACGTTTTGCGGCGAAGGGAACCCGAGGGGTCTATGCGTCACTTGATGAGGAAACCGCAGCGCGCGAGGTAACTGCCCGCAAGGTTCGGCTCGCCGGGGAGGCACAAATCGCACTGCAGGACTATCCGCGTCTAACCTACGTCGTATCGATTAAAGCGAAAAAGTGCTTGGACTTCCGGAACATCGCAAATAGCGCCGTGCTGAAAGATATGCTCGCGGCGGTAACCGGTCCCGACGACCTTGCACCTTCGCAGGAGGTCGGTGCGTATCTCGTGGAAAAAGGAATCGAAGCGGTCATCTTTCCGTCCGTCGCTGGTAACGGCGCAAACATCGCGGCCTTTTTAGACGCCGAGCCCCCTCCCAAGGTTGCGATCGTGAATCGAGACGAGATTCTCAAGAGGCTTAAGAATTTAGCCCGCCGCACACCCAAGTAGAGCGTTGCGAGCCGGGTTTGGCGCAAGACTCGAAGCCTTTATCGCACGGCCCTCGTCCGCCATCCGAAACGCAGGGATAGTAATCGGAATGAGAAGCCAGCGCTGACACCGATGCTGGTTGAAGTGATTCGGGCAAGGCCCGCGTGATCGCAAGCTAGAAATACGGCCGCTGAAACGGCCGCAACGATCGCGTAGAGTTCCCCTCTTTCGAAGACTTTGGGTGTGCCGCCACTGAGTACGTCACGCAGCGAACCTCCGCCTACCGCTGTCACAACGCCCAAGATTAGCGCTGGCAGGACGGATAAATTGGAGTTGAGAGCGCGAGTTGCACCAGCCACTGCAAAGAGGGCCAGTGCGGCGGCGTTGACGAAGCTTAGTAGCGTTTTGGTTCTGGTTCCCACGCGCGAGCCGAAAACAAGACCTATGAGCGCTCCCCCAAATGCCGCGTAGAGATAACGTACATCCACAAAAGCCAGCGGCGGTCCCCGCTGGATCAAGATATCGCGGGTGATCCCCCCGCCTAACGCCGATACGAGCGCCAAGCCGAACAAGCCAACGACATCGTACTCGTATCTGTCGTTTTGCCTGGCCTGGAGCGCGCCTCCGAGGGCTCCGGCAATAACTCCTAAGAAGTCGATCAGGGAAAAAAGAGACAGGGCGTGCATGCGAATGGGGAAAATCATAACAGTTTCCTAGGGCAAGCGAACGCTCCAGCGCAAACCGAATGGTCCCATAAACAATATAAAACAGTGACATTCTCCGTTCGTGGTATCCACAAAGCTTTCCGGCTCGTGTCTAGGATTTCTCACGAGAAAATTTGGACGTTCCCAGTGTCCGATGCAATGCAGTCAAACGCCAAAGGAGAATACTCCCAAATGAAGCACTCTTGGATTTTCGCGAGCATTATTGCTTGCTTCATGGCGCTGGCGGTCGGAATCATGCCCGGGTTCGCGGAAGGTCAGGCGGCCCCTGCCGCTCCCATCACTGTAGACAACACCAAGATGGGCTCCTATCGCGCCCTCGCCGAGCTTTCCTATCAGGCTTTCCAGAAGGGCGATAACGCTACGGCGGCCGTCCTCGCGCGGATTCTGGAGCGTACCTGGGATAAGGGTGAAAGCGATCTACGGAAGAGCGCTCCCGACACCTGGTCTCAGATCGATTCGTCCATGGACGGATTCATCAAGCCCGTGATGCGCTACGCTGCGAGCACGCCCGAGCCGGCGAAGGTGGAAGCCGCATACAACACGTTTCTCGAAAAGCTGAAGCAGGCGGATTGAGTCGGGAGCCCGATCGATGCATCGCTCAAAGTGTCTTCTTCTGGGCTTATCCCTCGTTAGTTTACTAGCGCTCGCAATTTCAGGCGCTGCCTTCGACAAGGCCCCGAAGCTGTCGGCCGACGAAATCATTGCGAAGCATCTCGACTCATTGGGCACGGCCGAGGCGCGTGCAGCGCTGAAGTCGCGCGTCGCGCAAGGAACGGTCCAGTTCAGCGAACGCATCACTGGGACGATCCATCTCGACGGTCAAGCTTCGATCGTTTCGCAAGCCAACAAAGTGAAGGTGGCTTTCGGGTTCGCGACACCACAATACCCGGGGGAGCAACTCGTTTTCGACGGTCAGAACGTTCAGGTGGCCCTGATCGATCAGCAGTCGCGTTCCCGCCTGGGAAACTTTGTGGTGGAGGAACCGGAAGTCCTGAAGGAAGGCGTGTTCGGAGGGGTTCTTTCGATGGGCTGGCCCTTGCTGGATGTGAAGGGTTCAGGTGTAAAGCTCAAAAGCGAAGGCATCAAGAAAGTAGCCGAGCGCGAGCTCTACGCTCTCAGCTACACGCCCAAGAAGCGCAATAATAGCGGTGAATTGTCGGTGCTCTTGTACTTCGACCCCGCGACATTTCATCACGTCCTGACCATCTACCGACTGGCGGCAGCGCCAGTCGACCAAGGATCGACAACCGATCCCAGCAGCGTAACGACGACGGTCGAAGAACGGTTCGATGATTTTCATGCGATCGACGGAGTCACTCTTCCGCTCAGCTGGGATGTGCGAGCACGGGTTGAGCCGGGCAAAGCCCTGGAATACGAATGGAAGGTCACGCTCACGAGCGTGATGCACAATAAGATTTGATCTGCGCCTCGTGCCGTCCTCGGTCCTTACGAAGTCATCAGTATTTTTAAGCGATCCTGCCCACCCATCTGTGTTATCGAATCATCGCAACCAAAAAAATCGACGAGGGTTTCTGTGCCGATCGTTTTCGGCGCCTGATTCATGCAAGAAATCTATTTGATCACAACCGGCGGAACGATTGAGAAGAGCTATTCGGAGCAGACCGGCAAGCTCACGAATCTTGCGCCCAAGATTGGTCCGTACCTCGCACAAATTCGGCTTCCCCACACTCGGATCAAGATCCTGCGATTACTCGCGAAAGACAGTGTCGATTTGACCGGAGAAGACCGCAGGAGACTTTGTTCCGCCGTGCGCCGCAGGCTCCGGAATCTCTCGCCCATCGTGATCACGCACGGGACTGACACCATGCTCGAATCGGCGCTTGCTCTCGAGAGCAGCCTGGGGACGGTGCCCGTGCCGGTCATTTTTACCGGTGCATTTGCCCCTCTCGGTTTTGAGAATTCGGACGGGATGCAAAGCCTGACAGAAGCGCTCTTTGCGGCGAAACTTCTCAAGCCGGGCATTCACCTGGTTATTCACAACGAAGTGTTCGACATTCGCGCTGTCCGCAAGGACCACCGGGCGCGGACGTTCGTTCATGTAGCGGGGGACGCGGAGACATCCCCAGTCCGCTGCGCGATCGACACGAAGTCCTAGGAAACTATGAAAAGAGTCTGGCTCCTCTCTCTTGCGGTTCTCATCGCGTCCGCGCCGGCCTTTGATGTGCCAAAAGCCGATGCGGTGTTTATCCATGGCCAGATCTACCAGACGCCGGCACAACGGCAGCAGTCGAGCGAGTGTCGGGAGAGAGCAAGCGATCCCGCCAATTGTCCGTGCCCTGCCCCGGATGCGATGGCGGTGAAGGATGGAAAAATTCTCGCGATCGGATGCTCCGAGGAGATTCTGGAAATTTTCAGGAACAGCAGGACAGGGGTCATTAACCTCGAAGAGCAATTCGTCCTGCCTGGATTCAACGATGCACACTTGCACCTGGCTTCCGGAGGCTTTCTGAAATTGAACGTCGATCTCGTCGGTGTCCGGTCACTTGCGGAAATGAAAGACCGAATCGCCGCTCGCGTTCGCACGGCGACTGCCGGGGAATGGATCAAAGGTCGCGGGTGGGATCACCTGACGTGGAGCGCGCAAGAACTCCCAACGCGGCAAGACCTCGATTCGGTAACCGCGGGCCATCCCGCTATTTTTACGCGCGTCGATGGACACATTGCGGTCGCCAACACTGCGGCGCTCGAAGCGGCCAAAATCGGACGGGACACCCCGGATCCGCCAGGCGGCAAGATCGATCGCGATGCGCGACGAGACGCTACGGGAATTCTGAGGGAGGGCGCTCGGGATGCGGTGTATGACGTGATCCCCGAACCCACTCACGCTGAGCGGCGCAAAGCGGACGAACTCGCCCTTGCTGAAGCTTCCGCCTGGGGGCTTACGAGCGTGCAAGACAATTCCAGCTGGGATGACTTCCTGGTGTACGAGGAACTCGAGCGCGAAGGAAAACTCCGGGTCCGGATCAGCGAGTGGTTGCCGTTTGACGCGTCCGTCGAGGCGTTGCAGAAGCGGCGCGCATATCACGATGCGAACGATCTGATGCTGCACACCGGAATGCTCAAAGGGTTCATGGACGGCTCACTCGGTTCGCGCACCGCCGCGCTAAACGCGCCCTATTCCGATGATCCAGGCAATTCCGGCATTCCCCAGTTCGACCAGGAAACGCTCAACCGTATGAGTATCGAGCGGGCGCGGGCTGGTTTCCAGATTGGATTTCACGCCATAGGCGACCGCGGGGTCCGGATGGCGCTCGACGCATTTGCGGCGGCCGAAGCCGCCATACCCAGCAGCGCGTCTGCCCGGTTCCGCATCGAGCACATCCAGATTATCGATCCGCGGGATTTCGCTCGTTTCGAATCGCTCGGAGTGATCGCCTCAATGCAGCCGAATCACCTCCTGACGGACATGTATTGGGCAGAAGACCGCGTGGGCCCGGTGCGGGCAAAGAGCTCCTACGCGTGGAAGACGTTTGAAGACCAGGGTACGGTGCTAGCGTTCGGCACCGACTATCCCGTAGAACCGCTCGCGCCATTTCGGGGACTCTATGCCGCAATAACCAGAAGGAACGAAGCGGGAACCAAGGAGTATTTTCCCGAAGAAAAGCTGACCATCGATGAGGCCATCGCCGCTTATACCGAAGGCGCGGCTTACGCAGAGTTCTCTGAAAAGGACAAAGGCAAACTCGCGCCAGGATATCTTGCCGACTTCGTCGTTCTCGACCGGGATATTTCGAAAGTGGCTCCGCAGGAGATTCTCGGGACAAAGGTCGTCAGAACCGTCGTCGGGGGCAAGACGGTATATGATGCGAGAGTGGTTTCAGGCAAGACCGGAAATTGAATTGGCGCGAGAAGCATTCGGGCCACAGGTTGTCCTAAAATTCGAGGAAGTTTTCTGTGGAACCAATCGATCAGCGAAGAGACGCGGAACGGAAGCGTCTTCTCGAGCAAGCCCGGCGCATTGTCGTAAAAGTCGGCACCAGTACGGTGACAGCTGAAGACGGGGGCCTTGCTGCCGCCCGGGTTGGGCCGATTGTTCGCTCGATTGCAGAACTCCTGCGAGCCGGCCGGCAGATCGTCCTGGTTTCCTCGGGTGCCGTAGGACTGGGACGCGGATGGCTCGGCCTGCATCGCTCGCGCCTGGAAGATCTGGTCACCAAGCAAGCCTGCGCTGCGGTCGGGCAGAGCTTGCTGATGGAAGCGTACAAGCGATTGTTCTCGGCTTGGGAGATCAAGGTCGCGCAAGTGCTTCTGACCGAGGACGATTTCACCGTCTGGCGGCGCCATGCGAATCTCCAGCACACCATTGAAAGGCTTTGGCAGTTTGGGGTGCTTCCCATCATCAACGAAAACGATACCGTCTCGACCGCAGAAATCGAATCGCTCGACCCGTCGTCCCGGCCCGCGTTCAGCGACAACGATCGCCTCGCGGCGCTGGTCATGAGCGGCCTGGGCGCCGACGTTTTGGTCTTATTGACCAACGTGGACGGCTTCCTGCGAGCGCAACCTCGAAAACCTGACAGTCCGTCGTCAGATGGGGACCCGGCCCAAGTCGTTTCCTTAGTCGACCGCATCACGCCCGAACTCGTGGCGCTTGCCTCTGGTCCGTCTTCGAGTGGGCGAGGAGGAATGAGAACCAAGCTGCGAGCGGCGGAAATTGCAATGAGCTGCGGCGGAATGGCGGTGATCGCAAATGGAGGCGATCCTAAGACGCTCGATCGTCTGTTTTCTGGAGACCCCGTTGGCACAACGTTCCTGCCAGCCAAGCGGATGAAGGGCAAGCGCCGCTGGATTGCGTTCGCTGCCGGCGTCGCAGGACGCATCGCCGTTGACTCAGGCGCCGAGCAAGCGATCTCCAAGAGAAAAGCGAGCTTGCTCGGATCCGGTGTTCTGCGTATCGAGAATCAATTTTCCGCGAAGGACGTGGTCAGCATCACCGACAAACAGGGCCGCGAGTTTGCACGCGGCATCGCCGCATGCAACAGCCGCGAAGCGGCTAATCCAGCAGGAAATCAAAACTCTCGTTCCTCGCGAATCGTCGTCCGGCGGGACAATATCGTTCTCCTGGAAAATCCGTGACTGATACCTCTCGCAACGATCATCTCGAAGGAAGCGCTAGCCCAGCTGTCAGCGAGGTCGCCAAGCGATCCCGCGCGGCAGCGCGTGCTCTTGCGAAACTGTCACACCACCAGAGGAATGAAACTCTTCTCGCGCTCGCAGCCACGATCGAAGCAAACCGCGAGACGATTCTTCGAGCGAATGCGCTCGACTGCGAAGCGGCAGAGTTTCAGGTAGCACTGGGAACGATGTCAGCAGCGTTGTTCGCGCGTCTAGAGGTCACCGAGCGCGGAGTAGCCGCAATGGCAGCGCGCGTGAGGGACGTGGCCGGGCTTCCAGACCCGATAGGGCGGCGTCTGACCGCGATAGAGCTTGATGAAGGTTTGGTTCTCTATAAAGAGTCTTGCCCCCTGGGTGTTGTCGGCATTGTGTTCGAGTCGCGCCCGGACGTGATCCCCCAGGTCGCTTCACTCACCCTCAAATCCGGGAATGCCGTGATCCTGAAGGGAGGCGCGGAGGCCGCTCACACCAACGAAACGCTGGTGTCGATTTGGCGCTCCCGTCTCGCGCAGTTCCCCAACGTCCCTATCGATTCGATCCAGCTATTGCACACGCGCACGGACGTGATAGAGCTTCTCTCGCTCGATCGTGACGTAGACCTCATCATTCCCCGCGGGTCGCGCGAGTTCGTCGAGTTCGTCGGGCGCGCGAGCCGCATTCCGGTCCTGGGGCACGGCGAGGGAATCTGTCACGTATACGTCGATCGCCTAGCGGACCTCGTGAAAGCTCTTGCGATCGTCTACGACTCGAAAGTCGACTATCCTGCAGCGTGCAACGCGGCCGAAACTCTGCTCGTACACGAAGCGATCGCTCCCGAGTTTTTGCCGCAAGCCGCGCAAAGGCTCGGAAGCTCGGGCGTTGAGCTGCGGGGATGTTCCCAGACCGTAGCCCTGCTTGCCAGTGAACAGATTCGCCCCGCGACTGAAAAAGACTGGTCGACCGAGTACTCAGACAAAATTCTTTCGATCAAAATCGTTGCGAGTCTCGATGAAGCGATTCGTCACATTGACGAATTCGGTTCGCGGCATACCGAGACGATCGTTACGGAAGACCAGGCAGCGGCAAAAAGGTTCCTCGAAGAAGTCGATGCCGCCGGCGTCTACCACAACGCTTCGACGCGCTTCGCCGATGGCTTCCGTTATGGACTGGGGGCAGAACTGGGAATCAGCACCAGCAAACTGCACGCGCGGGGACCGGTGGGCCTCGAGGGCCTGGTGACTTACAAGTATAAACTGGTCGGCGAGGGGCATACGGTTGCGGAGTATTCCTCCGGGAAGAAGACCTTTCGCCATCGACCGATCGCCTAGCGCCGTATCCCGCTTGTGGGTCGGGGAAGAGTTTCGAGGCGCGGCTCGATATTCTCCGTTTGAAAGTACGAGCGGTGGTACAACTCGGCCCTCCCAAGGTGATACTACAGCAGAGTTACTAGGGTCGCGGGTGAGGTGCGCCCAAACGGAAGCGTGCTGGTGTCCTGGCATACCGCTCGAGGGTCCGGGAAGTTCTCTCGAGTGGGCGAAGGTTTCTCCAGCTGTGGAAGCTCCCTGAGACGGTGGCCTGAGAGAAGAACGCTCGGCGAGAAATGATCGGCCGCTTGGCACATTCAGTCGCGCCCGACTGTATTTATGTGTTAGTCCCTGCGGTTGCTAAAGAATAGGGAGTGCTGTCCGATTTTGGACTCTGCAACGCTGGAAAGTGTCCTGGAACTGCGCCTGCCGAGGCGTGGCGTGTCCCGTACTCTACTTGCTCGTGCGTCGCGCGCCAGTCTTTGTTCGAACCGGCTCCTGCGATAAAGAGCACAAGTGTGCCGTCTTTCCTTCCAGAAGGAGCGCGCGGTGGGTTTTGACCAATCGGAGTGGGTCTGGAAGAACGGCGAGATCGTGCCCTGGGCGGCTGCCGCCATCCACGTCTCCGCCCACGCGTTGCACTACGGCAGCGGTGTGTTCGAAGGAATTCGCTGTTACGGTACGCAAGCAGGGCCCGCCCTGTTTCGCCTGGACGCGCACCTCGCACGTCTCTACAACTCCGCGGCGGTCTACGGGATTCGGGTTCCCTACCCGCAAGAGGAACTCGCCTCTGCCACCTGCAAAGTGATCCGTCTAAACGGCTTCCGCAGCTGCTACGTGCGTCCCATCTGTTTCTACGGAAGTGATTCGCTCGCCGTTCATCCTTTGCGCTGTCCCGTCGAGGTCGCGATTCTCGCGTGGCCCTGGGAGCCGCTGCTCGGAGCGGAGAACCTCGAAAAGGGCGTCCGCGTCACGGTCTCGCCTTGGACCAAATTCCATTCGAGCATGCTGCCCACGACGGCCAAGGCATGCGGCCAGTACTTGAACTCGATGCTCGCGCTGCGCGATGCGGTCGAGCACGGCTTTGATGAAGCGATCCTACTCGACGTGGACGGCAAGCTTGCCGAAGGCTCGGGCGAGAACATTTTCCTGGTGCGCGGCGGGAAGATTCTGACCAACGACGAAGAGGATTCGATTCTGCTCGGTGTGACGCGCGACTCGATCATCCGTATTGCACGCGATTTGGGTTTTGCGGTCGAAGTCCGCAGTTTGTACCCGGACGATCTGCTCCGGGCCGAGGAAGCTTTCTTCACCGGCACAGCATCGGAAGTGACGCCCATCCGAGAAGTCGACGGTGTCCCGGTGGGAAAGGGTGTACGCGGCCCGGTCACCCAACAGATCCAGCGGGTGTTTTATGAGGCCACCTCGGGCCGAAACGCGAAGTACGAGTCCTGGCTGCGCGTAGTGGTCCGCCTGCCGTACGAGCGGCCTGCGTTCCGCATGCGAACTCTCTCGGAGAATGACACAAGGGACTAGGGCGATGGAACTGATGCAACTCGAGATGTTTGTCGCGGTAGTGGAAGAAGGCAGCGTGCATGGAGCCGCCGACCGCGTCTTCCGCACCCAGCCCGCGGTGAGTCTCGCCGTGCTGAAACTCGAAAAAGAAATCGGCGGCCCTCTGTTCGACCGCTCGAAACTCTATCGCTACACCCTAACGCAGCTGGGTGAGTCTCTCTACGGTTACGCCACTCGCATCCTAGCCCTGCGCAGTGAAACGCACGTGGCTCTCGAAGACATTCGCAACCTGCGCGCGGGCCGCCTGCGCGTCGGCGCGAATGAAAGCATCAGCCTGTATCTTCTTCCGCGGCTGACGCAGGAGTTTCTCCATCGCTTCGCGAGTATCCAGATCGAATTCCGCTGCGACAGCTCGGCTCGCCTGCTGGCGGACCTCAAGAACCGCAAGCTCGATCTCTCACTTCTCTCCTTCCAGCCCGAGGACCGGGAACTGGAATCGCACTTCATCATGCGAGACGAAATGGTGCTGATCGTCAATCCCGACCATCCTTTCGCAAGACACGTGTCGGTCGACATCAAGAACCTGGGGACGGAACCGGTCATTGTGATGGACGTCTCTTCGGCGTGGCACAAAAGCATGGTGGAGGAGTTTGCACGCCTCAAGGCTCCCCTGAATCTGCGAGTCGAGAACGCCCCAATCGAGACGATCAAGAAGATGGTCACGATGCACCTGGGCGTGGGTTTTGTGCCGCTGATGTGCGTGCGCGAAGAAAGAGCACGAGGAGACCTGGCGGTGCTGGCTCTCGACGGTTTTCATCAGGAACGCTCGCTGTACATGGTGCGCCGAAGAGCGGTGCAATCGCATGCGGCCCTGGCCTTTGCCAAAGTAGCCGTCTCGTTCGGTGAAGCCTTGCTGACCGGCAAGCAGACCATCGTGCAAAAGAACACGCCGACCCCGTCTTCAAACAACAACCTAAAACAAAAGAAGCTGGTCATCGTCAAACGGCGCGGGTAGTCTCTGGCTCGTTCGCCATTCCCTCTCCGCGGCGGCTTATCGCCGGATAAGCGCTATTAAGACAGCCGACAGACTCTGTTGTGATAGATAAGCGCTCCGGGACGGCCGGGAGACGATCGGCCGGTGCTGCCGAACCGGGCGACTCCCAGCACAGGCAAGGACTCTCGGCCATCCCTAACGAGTCGCTCGCAAGGGCTCGAAGCGTTTCTTGTGAACCCGAAGCCAGAACAACCATGAGGCGAAAATAAGACACCACCATGAACAACCTGCGAACCTTCTTTTTATGCCTGCTGATCGCGGTTGCACCCGTCGCCACGACTCGTGGCTCGATCGATTCCGGTCGTACGGACGGGCAAGCTTCCCCAGCTCCGTTGCCCGCGCTCGCCTACGAGAAGTACACGCTGGCGAATGGCCTGGAAGTGATTTTGTCCGAGAACCATCGCTTGCCGCTCGTAGCGGTGAATATCTGGTATCACGTAGGCCCGGCCAATGAGCGCGCGGGTCGCACCGGATTTGCTCACCTGTTCGAACACATGATGTTTGAAGGTTCCCAGCACGTGGGAGCGAAAGCCCATATCCGTTATCTCGACGCCGCTGGCGCGACCGGCATTAACGCCAGCACCAGCTTCGACCGCACCAATTATTTCGAGACGCTACCTTCGAACCAGCTCGCGCTCGGCCTGTGGCTTGAAAGCGACCGCATGGGATACCTGCTGGGAACGCTCGACCAGGAAAAACTCCAGAACCAGAAAGATGTGGTCCGCAACGAGCGCCGGCAAACAACGGAAAACGCCCCCTACGGCCTGGCGGAAGAAGAGGTCTACCATCGCCTGTTTCCGGCGACCCATCCCTACTACGCGAACGTGATCGGATCGCACGCCGATATCGAAGCGGCAGGCCTGGATGACGTGCGCGATTTCTTCCGCCAGTATTACTCGCCGAACAACGCCAGTCTTGCGATTGTCGGAGATTTTGACCGGGCCCAGGCGAAGCAGTTGGTCGCGAAATATTTCGGTTCGATCCCGCGCGGTCCGGTGGTCCCGAAGATTGAAGTCCAAACGCCGCCCGTTCCCACCCAGCGCTCCGCCGTGGTGAGCGACCGTGTCGAGCTTCCTCGCGTATACATGGCCTGGATCACGCCCGCAATCTACGCACCCGGTGACGCCGAGTCGGACTTCCTCGCCTACGTTCTGGGCGGCGGAAAGTCCAGCCGCCTATACAAGTCCTTGGTGCACGATAAGCAGATTGCCGAGGATGTCAGCGCCGATAATTCCGGCTTGCTGCTCGGCTCGGTGTTTGAGATCGAAGCGACGGCGAAGCCCGGCGTTAAGCCTGAAGAGCTGCAGAAAGCGATCGACGGGGTTCTTGCCCAGTTTCGGTCCCAAGGGCCCATCGAAGCCGAGCTCGTGCGTGCCCGGAATGTGCTGCAAACGGGACTGGTGGAAAGCCTGGAATCTTTCGGAGAGGTCGCCGATCGCTTGAACCAGTACAACCAATATCTGCATGATCCGGGCTACTTCGCAACGGACTTCCAGCGCTATAGCCGAGTGACAGCGGCCGACTTGAAGCGAGCCGCGAAGAGTGACCTTTCACCCGATCATCGTGTGGTGGTTTACGGCGTTCCCGGCGAGAAAGTGATCCACGATATCCCCAGGACACCTGACGAGTCGGCGAAGCAATCCGATGGATCGGGTCCGGCAAATGAACAACCGGAAGAATCGTGGCGCATGACTCCTCCCCAGGCCGGTCCTGCTTCGAAGCTCTCGCTTCCGGTTGCATCGCGTTTCACGCTCTCAAATGGCCTCGCCGTTTTCGTTCTGCCTTCGCACGAATTGCCCATCGTCTCGGCTCAGCTCGTGGTGCTCGCGGGCTCGGCCGCGAATGCCCCGGGCCGTTCTGGCCTGGCTTCGTTTACCTCCGACATGCTCGATCGCGGAACGCGCAAGCGGTCGGCCCTTGCGATTTCAGACGATCTCGACCAGATCGGAGCGACCCTCGATACCGATTCGGGGACCGATTCCTCGACGGTCTCGATCGGAACCTTGAAGAAGAACCTCGAACCCGCTCTTGAAATCTTTGCGGACGTCGCCTTGTCTCCCACCTTCCCCGAGCCAGAGGTCGAGCGCGTCCGCAGCGAGCGCCTGGCTTCCATCCAGGAAGAACAGGATTCGATCCAGGTTCTCGCGCGGCGCACGGTGGCGCGAGCGCTGTACGGCGAGAAAAGCCCTTACGGCTTCCTCGGAATTGGGGAAGCGGAATCAAACAAAAAGATCGCACGAGAGGATTTGGCCGGTTTCTGGCAGCAGGAATACGTGCCGGCGAACTCGGCGCTCGTCTTTGCCGGTGACATCTCGGAAGTCGAAGCGCGGGCTCTCGCCGAGAAGTACTTTGGCGCGTGGACGGGCGTTCGCGCCTCGCGACCGGGGGCACTTGAAGAACGGAAGATCGCTCGCGCCGTGTACATCGTGGACAAGCCTGAATCGGGGCAAACGCAGGTTCGCGTCGCAGCGCTGGGCGTGCCGCGGTCGACGCCCGATTACGCGGGACTCGAAGTGATGAACCAGGTTCTGGGCGGATCGTTCGCCAGCCGCCTGAACATGAACCTGCGCGAGGAGCACGGCTACACCTACGGAGTTTCCTCGGACTTTACCTACCGGCGCGAAACGGGAACCTTCAGCGCGGGCGGAGGAATCCGCACCGACGCGACGGCGCCCGCGGTAGCCGAGATCTTTCGCGAGATCGAGCGCATCCGGAATTCCGAGCCGACTCCGTCGGAACTCGCGCTCGCGCGTAATTCGCTCTCGCTTTCACTTCCCGCTCTGTTTCAAACGAACGCAAGATCCGCTGGTGCGATTGGAGACCTCTTCGTCCATGAATTGCCGCTCGATTACTACCGCGCCCTGCCTGCCGAGTTCAACCGCGTATCCTCGGAGGAAGTACTGCGCGTCGCGCAAAAGTATCTTGATCCCGACCAGATGGTGGTCATCGCTGCGGGAGACCGCGGCAAGATTGAACAGGGGCTGAAGGCATTGCGCGCTGGTCCCGTGGAATTCGTTCCGTAACGCCTCGGGGGCCCAAGCGATTCCCGCCTGCGGGATTAACGTGGAGGTGATTGGTTCAAATTCAGAAACTGGGTTGATCGGTTGTCACTCGTGCCGCTGAACGTCGGGCACAAAACCCGGTCGTTTCCATTAGCGCCTTTTTTGGCCGCCTCGTTTTTTGTAACGTCCGTCGCATCCCAAGGATATGGCTGCAGCGCGTGGGATTCGAAATTGCAGTGATTCCTCAAATCGACCGTGTTTATGTGGCGTTGCGGACACCCACACCTTTCTAGTCATGGCTCTGAAACTACTCTTACTTGTCTGATCGCCTGCGTTCGTGCTTCCCCGGGAGATGACGCAATCTTTGACAGCGCGCGGTCCTCGCTACTTCAAGCCATAGCAGTTCCGGTTCCCTTTCTTTGCTCGGGTTGTTTGCTTTGGTGATTGCGCAGTTCTCTTGATACTGCGTCGCTGAAACTTTCATCTTCGCCAACCGTAAATGTGACCTTGGTTCCGTCTGGATCGCTCAACTGAAATGTCCTGCGACTTTGAGAGAAACGCCTCTTTATGAGAGCTACGACAAATGCGGCGAGCGCAGCCGCCACTAAACTTGCGATGATCATCGAGTAGAAGAGCCAATGGGTCATACCCACTCCTTCACTTCGGCGAGAATGACACCGACGAAATACGTAACAAGACCAAAGTCGACGGTCTTGTACCCCAAAAGCACAGGGTCCGCCGGATTAGCGGCATTATTGATAGAAAGATACAGCAACACGGACCACAGAAACGTGAATAGAAAAATGAGAATCCATGCAATATCGGTGACAAACTTGTCGGCATTGCTGACCAGACGCTTGCCCTTTAGGGCTTGCCTAGCCTTGGCCGGAAGCAGGCTCGTCCTGTCCTTGAGTGCGATCAATGGAAACAACTGGCCGATCCCGACCGATGCAAGAGTCGGCGCTATGAAGCCTCGCGCATCAGAATGGAAGACATTGCGCAGGAGATATTCAGCTAACACAAAGATTAACGGGAATCCGTAAACGACAATCCGTCGAATCACTTGCACCCTACCCGGCAGCCTGATCCGCTTGCAGTAGCTTTGTAGATAATGCGTTGATTTGTCATAAATTACAATCGGGGCACCCTAAATAGGACGGCAGTGAACCAGATAGCTCTCGCACGAGTCCCTGCAACCTGCTCTTGGGATTCCTTTAACTGGGTACTTATCTTTCAGGGCGCCTGAGAACACCGGAAATCATGGGGCGATAAGCAGTACTTATTAGGTCTGTCGCAAGGCCTATGGTACTTAGTGAACGGTATGATGAAGAAACTGGCTCATCCTCGGCGGCACGTTTCTTCCCCGGAACGGACCGGGGGAGCCGTTTTCTTCTATGGCCCGAAATTTTCCCGTTTCACCGCACCCCGACTCTTGGCCGTGGTCCTGGTAGTCCTTGGGCGAATTCCTTCGCCCCAGAGCGGATAACGGCCGAGAGCAAATTCGCTGCAAGACCCGAGCCGTTATCCCCAAAACAGGGATAACGGCTTTTTTGCTTTTTTGGGCGTCCCCGGATCCGGGACGCCATCCGAACGGAGGACCTGATGGAACTGATGCAGCTGGAGATGTTCGTCGCGGTGGTAGAAGAACGCAGCGTGGGGAAAGCAGCCAAGCGGGTGCATCGAACCCAGCCGGCGGTCACTCTTGGGATCGGAAAGCTGGAGGATGAAATCGGCGGCCCGATTCTAGACCGTTCGCGTGCGCGCGACTACCGGCCGACACCGGCGGGGGAAATTGTCTACGAGTACGCGTCCCGAATCCTCGGGCTGCGTAACGAAATGCGCGCGATCCTAAAAGACGGAACAAGCTCGGCGGGCGAGCTGCGCATCGGCGTGAGCGGACCGGCGAGCCTCGAGCGGATCGCGCGGATCGCGCGCGCCTTTGCGGATCGGCATCCCGAAGTGCGCGTCGAGATCTTGTCCCATGGTCCCGCGAGTGTGCTGGGCGAGCTGCTCGATCGCAAATTGGATCTGGCATTTCTGTCTGCGTTTCCCGCGGGAGCGGAGTCGAACACGGACCTCGTGATGTCGCGCTTCTCGTCAGGCTCGCGAGGAACGGAGTTCTGGACGGTGGAAAGACGGGTGGGCCGCTCCTACGCGGCGAAGCTGTTCGCTGAAATGCTCCGTACCCTCGGCAATGGGCCGGCTGTCGTAGACGGTCAGAGGCGCGTTTCGCGGATCGTCGTGGGTCCCAGGCGCCTGCGCGCCAAGGGCCCGACGCTTCGTCCAGCGCAATAAGCCCGAGGAAAACAAGATTGCGGGTGGCAAAGGGCATCGGTTGAGCGAGCGGTCAATCTGCCGCAGTCCAGTCAAGGAGGACTTTTCCGCATCGCCCGGAGTGCATCGCGGTGAAGCCGGCTGCAAATTCCTTGTAGGAAAAGCGATGGGTGATGACCGGTGCGATCGCGAGGCCCGACTCGAGCATCACGGTCATCTTGTACCAAGTGTCGTACATTTCCCGGCCGTAGATGCCCTTGATCGTGATCATGTTGAAGATGACCGTCGTCCAGTCCATCGACATTTCCTTGGGCGGAATGCCCAACACGGCAATCTTTCCTCCATGGCTCATGTTCGCGAGCATTTCCCTGAAGGCCGCTTCATTGCCAGACATTTCCAGACCCACGTCGAATCCTTCGCGCATGGCGAGTTTCTTCTGGGCCTCGGCAATGGACATTTGCGATGGGTCGAGAGCCATGGTCACTCCCATCCGGCGAGCGAGCGATAGCCGGTAGGCGTTCACGTCGCTAATGACCACGTGGCGGGCTCCGGCGTGCCGCGCTACTTGCGCGGCCATGATGCCGATGGGCCCCGCGCCGGTGATCAGAACGTCTTCACCCAGCACCGGAAACGACAGCGCCGTGTGCACAGCATTTCCAAAAGGATCGAAGATGGCGGCGATGTCGTGAGGAATCGCCGGATGGTGCCGCCAGATGTTCCCTACCGGCAGCGCGATGAATTCGGCAAACGCTCCGGGGCGATTGACACCGACACCTTGGGTGTGAGCGCAGAGATGCCTCCTTCCCGCAAGACAATTCCGGCAGCGGCCGCAGACGACGTGGCCCTCACCGCTCACCAGTTCCCCCGGGAGAAAGTCGCTGACACCCGAGCCGACTGCGACGACTTCGCCCACGAATTCGTGGCCGATGACCATGGGAACCGGAATGGTGCGCTCGGCCCACTCATTCCACTCGAAGATGTGCAGGTCGGTTCCGCACAGTCCCGTCAGCAGGACTTTGATCAGAACGTCGCCCGTCCCGATCTCCGGAACGGGAACCTCTTCAAGCCACAGCCCCTGTTTTTTCTGGCTCTTGACGAGTGCCTTCAACTGGGAGTTCCTCCCTGTGCTTCGAACCGCTCGAAGCGCATTGCGCTGGCGCAAGCTCATCCCAAGAATCGGATAGCGACGACTGGAAGAAAAGCGAAATCGGAAAAAGCGATCGAACGGCCCCATAAGTATTTTAAAACGGGGTGGTCTGGGATGTGTGTTATCCCAGAAGAATCAGACCTGAGATCGGACGCCAATCCTAGCGAGAGCAGCAAGCGCGAACTGGATCGCACTTGCCTTCTCCAATCGAGAACCCCATTGAAGACAAGTCTTTTCGAGATATTTAAGATCGGCATCGGACCGTCGAGTTCCCACACCGTGGGACCGATGCGTGCAGCCTGGGATTTCGTTGCGGGCTTGCAGGCGATGGATCTGCTGTCGGAAGTCACAAGAGTCCAGATTGAACTCTATGGTTCGCTCGCCCTGACCGGCAGGGGGCATGGGACCGACCGCGCCATCCTTCTCGGTTTGAGCGGCGAAGTGCCGGACGAAGTGGAACCTGAGTTCGTCGAGCCGCGCTTGGAGGCGATGCGCGCCAGCCGCGAAGTCGACTTGTTTGGCGTACAAACGATCTCATTCGAAGAGCCCCGGGATCTCGTCTTCCACCGGGACAAACTCCTCCCGTCCCACTCGAACGGCATGCGCTTCCGGGCGATGGATTCGTCGGGCCGGGAGATCGCGGCGCAAGTCTACTACTCAACGGGCGGCGGATTTATCGAAAAGGAAGGAGTGCCGCGGGCGCCCTTGTCTTCACTTCCGGTGCCGTATCCGTTTTCGAGCGCTGCGGAACTGCTGGCGATTGGCAGCGAGCGCGAGTATCCGATTTGGAAAATTGTTCTGGAGAACGAAAAGACCTGGCACCACGAAGAGGAGATCCGCGCCTATATCGAGCGGATTTGGCGCGTCATGCAACAGTGTGTGGAGCGGGGACTGAAGACCAAGGGCGTGCTGCCGGGCGGCTTGAACGTTCGAAGGCGCGCGAACCAGTTGGCGCAGAGGCTGATGGAAGGCCGCAGTTCCGATCCGCTCGCATCGATGGATTGGGTGAACGTGTTTGCCATGGCTGTGAATGAAGAAAACGCTGCGGGCGGGCGGGTCGTGACCGCGCCCACGAACGGCGCCGCCGGAATCATTCCGGCCGTCGCTCACTACTACATGCGATTTGTTCGCAAGGCCTCGGACGAGGGCCTGTTCCGCTATTTCCTTACGGCCAGCGCCATCGGCATTCTCTATAAGGAAAACGCTTCGATTTCGGGAGCCGAAGTTGGCTGCCAGGGCGAAGTGGGCGTCGCCTGCTCGATGGCCGCAGGCGGCTTGGTTGCGGCCATGAGCGGCAAGAACCGCCATGTCGAGCACGCCGCAGAAATCGGCATGGAACATAATCTCGGGATGACCTGCGATCCCATAGGCGGCCTCGTGCAAATTCCGTGCATCGAACGAAACGCCATGGGGGCGGTCAAAGCCATCAATGCTTGCCGCATCGCCATGCACGAAACCGGCAAGCACAAGGTTTCACTCGATCAAGTGATCGAGACCATGTACCGGACAGGTCTCGATATGCAGACACGCTACAAGGAAACTTCTCTTGCGGGCCTCGCGCTGAACGTCATCGAATGTTGAAGGGAAGGGATTTTTCTGCGCCGCCCCGTGCAGGGAGTGTCGAAACGCGCGAGCTTCGTTGCGACTGGACGCGGCCTGAAATCCGCGAGATCTACGGGCTCCCGATCCCGGTGCTGCTGTTTCAAGCGCAATGCGTTCACCGCAAGTTTCATTCTGCGGAAAGGGTGCAGCTCTGCCGGTTGCTTTCGATTAAGACGGGAGGATGTCCCGAGGATTGCGCCTACTGTCCGCAGAGTGCGCATTACCAGTCTGGCCTTACCCGCGCGAGCCTGGTGGGGCCTGAGGAAGCGGTCGAGGCGGCGACGCGCGCGAAGGCCGACGGAGCCACGCGATTCTGCATGGGAGCAGCTTGGCGCGAGGCGCCCGAAGGTGTTGAATTCGACCAAGTGCTCGAGATGGTCCGCCGCATTCGGGTACTTAACCTCGAAGTCTGCTGCACGCTCGGAATGCTGACGGCCGAGCAAGCGATGCGGCTCAAAGAAGCAGGCCTCACCGCCTACAACCACAATCTCGATAGTTCGCCCGAGTTCTACGGACAGATCATTACCACCCGCACTTATGAAGAACGTCGCGAGACCATCGGTCACGTTCGAAGGGCGGGGATTACGGTTTGCTCGGGAGGAATCCTGGGAATGGGCGAGCGAACCGAGGACCGGATTGGATTGCTCCACGAACTCGCGATTCTTGATCCCCATCCGGAGAACGTTCCCGTAAATGCCTTGGTGCGGGCGCGCGGGACGCCTCTCTATTCTGCCGAACCACTCGATCCTTTGGCCATGGTGCGAACCATTGCGACCGCCCGGATTCTGATGCCGCGCTCGATCGTAAGGCTCGCTGCAGGCCGCGAAGAAATGTCTCGCGAGGCAGTGACGTTGTGCCTTCTCGCCGGCGCAAACTCCATCTTCACCGGCGAAAAACTTCTCACGACTCCCAATCCCGCGATCGATCGGGACCACGAGCTGCTGCGGGATCTGGGTATGAAGGCGGTCTCGCTTGACTGAAGCTCATCGAGGAATGCTCGAAGAACGGATGATGAAAGACCTCGACTCCCTTCGTCGCGCCTCGCAGCTTCGCGGCTTCGAATATCCCGCTGGCCTCGATCTCTGCTCGAATGATTATTTGGGTCTGGCGAGGGATCCCCGGCTGAAACGCGCGGTTCGCAAGGCAGTCGAAACATCGGGAAAGATGGGCGCGACCGGCTCACGCCTGCTGTCTGGAAACGCGAGGGAATGGGAAACGCTCGAAGCTGAGTTCGCAGATTTCGCGGGCACCTCGGCCGTGCTTTACTTCAGCTCCGGATACTCTGCGAACGTAGGACTCCTCGGTTCGGTTCTTCGCCCTGGCGATATCGCCTTCTCGGATCGCTTGAACCACGCGAGCCTCATCGACGGAATTCGTTTGTCGGGCGCCGAAAAAGTGATCTATCCACATCGCGATCTCACGTTTCTGGAAGGTGCCTTACGCAAACATCGCGGAGCGCGCGGCGCGAAAGTCATCGTGACCGAGAGTCTATTCAGCATGGAAGGAGACTTCGCGCCCCTCGATCGGTTACTCGGCCTCGCGAAGGATCACGACGCAGAACTGGTGGTCGACGAGGCTCATGCCACAGGCGTTTATGGACCTCAAGGTCGAGGCATTGTAGCGGAGCTCGGGATCGAGAAAGCGGTCCTGGCAACCATTCATCCCTGCGGCAAGGCTCTTGCAAGCGTCGGGGCTTTCGTGTGCGGTGGACGCGAGCTGCGGGATTACCTGGTCAACCATGCTCGGACGTTCATCTTCAGCACGGCCATGCCAGCTTACATGGCTGGCCAAATTCGAGCGGCCTTGGGTCTGGTTTGCGAAGCCGGTCGCGAGCGAGCGCACTTGGAAGCGATTGCGGCTCTGCTTCGCGATAGCCTCGCGGCAGCCGGTGTCGGTTGCGGAACGAGTGAGTCGCAGATCGTTCCGATCTTCGCCGGAACGAATGAAGCCGCCCTCGAGGTTGCAGCGAAGCTCGCAGTCGATGGCTACGCGGTGAAAGCCATCCGTCCTCCGACGGTTCCCGCCGGCACTGCGCGCATTCGTCTCTCGCTCTCGAGCGCGATCGCAGTCGAAGAGATCGGCCAGCTGATTCACGCGATTGGCGTGGCCGCAAAGTGCTTGCCGCGATCTGCTTCTGTATTTTCGTTCGCCGCTTGCCCAGATGCCTAGCCGATTCTTTGTTACCGGCACGGATACGAGTGTCGGCAAGACGGTCGCATGCGCGCTGCTCTGTGCGTCTCTTGATGCCCTGTACTGGAAGCCGATCCAGACTGGGCACCGCCAGGGAACCGACCGCAGGACGGTCATCGAGCTTGCCGGGCTTCCCCGCTTTCGCGCGATCCGGGAAGCCTATTGCCTTGCTCCGCCGCTGTCGCCGCACCTTGCCGCGCAATTGTCGCGTGTCGAGATCGAACTCGGAAAAATCTTTCTCCCCAAGACATTACCGACCGAAAACATAATCGTCGAAGGTGCCGGAGGAGTGCTCGTCCCGATCAACAAAAAACACCTTATGGTTGATCTCATGAAGCGTTTGCGGCTGCCGGTACTTCTGGTGGCTCGCACGTCGCTCGGCACCATCAACCACACGCTGCTATCGCTTTCCGCGCTCCGTTCCCGACGTGTGCCGGTGCGGGCAGTCATTCTGGTGGGCCAGCCCAATCGCGAGAACCAGCGGGCCATCGAGCGCTATGGAAACATCGAGGTGGTGGGCACGATTCCGTGGCTCGACAGCGTGGACCGTAAGATGCTGATCCGAGTGTCCCGCAAATATTTCGACGGGAACTTTCTGCGGGCATGAGCGAAGGATTGCGCATCTGGCATCCTTTCACCCAGGAGGCTCTCGACCCGGCGCCGCTTCGCATTACCAGTGCTGCGGGGGTTTATCTGCATACCGACGACGGCCGGCGACTGATTGATGGGATCTCCTCCTGGTGGGTCAATCTTCATGGCCACGGCCACCCCGCGATTGCGGCCGCGATCGCCCTGCAAACTGCGAAGCTCGATCACGTTCTGCTGGCAGGCTGCACTCACGAGCCTATCGAAGAGCTGTGCCGGCTGCTGGGTGAATTTCTGCCCCAGCCGCTCACGCACATTTTCTTTTCCGACAACGGGTCGACGGCGGTTGAAGTAGCCCTCAAGATGGCCGTGCAGTATTGGCGCAACATTGGCCGCCCGGAAAAACACGCGTTCGTCGCTCTCGAACACGCCTATCACGGCGACACGGTCGGCGCCATGTCGGTCGGCGAGCGGTCTCCGTTCACGGAGCCGTTTGCGGGCCTTTGTTTTCCCGTCCACCGCGTGCACTCGGCATATTGTCACCGCTGCCCGGTGGGGAAAACGCGCGCGACGTGCGCGATCGATTGCGTAGAGTCAATCAAACGCTTGCTCGAAAAAGAACACAGCCAAATCGCAGCGGTGATTGTGGAGCCGCTGTTGCAAGGCGCGGGCGGGATGATCGTGCATCCGGCGGAGTTCCTAGAGCGAGTCCGAAAACTTTGCAGGGAATACGATGTGCTCTTGATCGCGGACGAAGTGCTGACGGGATTCGGGCGCACCGGGCGAATGTTCGCCTGTGAACTCGCAGGCGTTGTTCCGGATCTAATGTGCTTGTCGAAAGGGATCACCGGAGGAGTTCTGCCCATGGGGGCGACGGTCACGACCGAGCGAATTCACGAGGCATTTGTGAGCAGCGACCAGACCAAAACATTCTTTCACGGTCATTCCTACACAGGAAACCCCATTGCCGCCGCTGCAGCCGTAGCCAACCTCGAGATTTTTAGGAATGAACCGGTCTTTGAGCGCATCCGGAATATCGAACTCATTCACGCCGAAAGGCTGGCCGCGATTCGAAATCACCCAGGAGTGGGAGACGTTCGCTGGATCGGCTCGGTCGGCGCCATCGAGTTGCGGGCGAATGATGCGGGCTATTTGTCAAACCTCAAGCCCAAGCTCTACGAGTTTTTCGTGGGCACGGGAGTCCTCCTGCGTCCGCTCGGCAATATTCTTTACGTGCTTCCTCCCTACGTGATTTCCTCCGAGGAGCTGCACTTCATTTACGACCGAATCACGGAAGCGCTCGCGCTTGCAGAGGCATGAGCAAGGAGTAGGCGAGCTGCTCGCGCACGCGGAGATGGGAGAAGAGGGTTCCTTGCGAACCGCAAATCACGGATCTTCGAGGAGGGCGGCAAGACTCAAAACGGAGGGCACCTAGGGAATGAAATATCGCGGGATAGAGGGTTCACGCGGCGCATCCTTATAAGTGCCTCAAACAACCGTTCTTTGTACCAAGCGGTGGGCGAAATAAACTTTTATTTACGAACGGATTTCAGCGTGGAAATTGTGTCAGCTTTTTCGCCACTCCTATAGAATAGCCACGTCTCGGCTGCCCTATTGAGGGCCTTCCGGAGCAACGGCAATTCATCCATGAAGAGCACTGCTCAAGCGATTTCCGAACCGTGCGGCCTGACGCTTGCGCGCCTGGCGCGCCTAACGGACGAAGAGGTAATGGCGCATATTCAGGCCGGGCACGACGATGCGATGGCCGTACTGTTCGACCGCTATCACCGCTTGGTTGTGAGTGTCGCCTTCAAGATTCTGCGTGACCTCGGTGAGGCGGAAGATATCACGCAGGTTGTCTTCCTCGAAATTTACAAAGCGTCGGCACAATTCGACCCTTCTCGTGGCACTACTAAAGTGTGGCTGATGCAGTACGCATACCACCGCAGCATGAATCGGCGCGTTTATCTTAAGAGGAGGAAATTCTACGATCAGGACGAAGACGCAACAGAGGAATCGGGTTCCGCAGAGAGCGCGCAGCCTGTGAGCGGAGGCGGCCTCTTAGTTCTGCAGGAACTTCGGAGTCTCGTCCGCGAAGGGCTCGAGAGCCTCAACAGGCAACAGAGGCAGACCATTCAATTAGCTTATTTCGAAGGAATGTCCCTGAAAGAGATTTCGGAGAAGACAGGCGAATCGATTGGAAACATTCGGCACTACTACTATCGGGGGCTAGGGCAGCTCCGAGTGTTTGTGTCCAAGGGGAATCCGAACGAAAATGGAAAGAGTTCGTCCGAGGTCGTTCGTCGAGGAACTATCGATGTCGAAGCATGAAGAATTCGAAGAATTGTGCGCGCTCGCTGCGACAGGACAACTGGCCCCGGAGGACGAGCGGCGTCTGAACGAACATCTTGAGGCTTGCCAATTATGCCGCGCAGCGAGCGAAGAGTTGTCGGTGATACTCCGCGAACTGCCCAGGTCGGATCGTGACATTTTAGAACGAGATGTGGTGCGTCAGATTGAAGGGAACGGATTTCGTAATCGTTTCTTGGCGCGTGCGCGCGCGGAAGGAAAGCGGTTCTCCGAAGGCGTTAAGAAGGATACGCGACGTGTCTCTTGGGGATTCTTCCCATGGCTTCCCACCTACCAAGGAATTGCCGCTGGCGTAATGATCATCCTCCTCGCGGGAGTTCTCGCATATCGCTTGCTTCATCGGGGCGGAGCAGGTTCGCAGGTGGCGGACGCGGGGAGAATCGCGCGTGCGCTTAACGACTCGAAACCGGTGGATGATCGGGATGACAGGCTCGTGAAGCGTGTTTCCGAACTTCAATTGGCAAACGATACCTCACAAAAGACCAACGCCGAGTTGACAACGGAAAAGGTGCAACTCCTTGCACGCCTGGAAGGGCTGAAAGAGGAACTTGAGGCCAGCCGCGCCGACAAAGCGGAACTCGAACAGACAATCTCACGTGTCAGCGATATGAACGGTCAGCTTGCTGGGCTACTGGATCAGAACACCCAGGTCTTGGCACAGACAAAGAACGAACTTGAGAAAGCTCGCACTGATCGAGAATCGATGCAAGCCCAAATGATGGCGGCAACTAGCCAGATCAGCGATCTCTCCCAACAGGTCAGGCTGCAAGCGGCAAGCCTTGAGCAAGACAAAGAGCTCCTCTTCGCGGGACGCGACATCACGGATCTCATGGGAGCGAGGAATCTGCATATCATTGATGTGCATGATGCGGATGGAAACGGCAAAGATAAGCAGTCATTCGGTCGCGTCTTCTACACTGAGGGGAAAAGGCTCATTTTCTATGCGTTTGATTTGGACGAGAACAAAGTCGTCAACGCAAAATACACACTTGAGGCGTGGGGCGAACGTCTCGGTCAGCCCACCAGTGTCAAGAGCCTCGGGATATTGTACGCGGACGACAAGAACCAGAGGAGATGGGTCTTGAAGGTGGACGACCCGCAGCGGCTTGCGCAAATCGATTCAGTTTTTGTGACGATTGAACCGCGCGACGGTGGGACTGAGAAGCCGCGCGGACACAAGATTCTATATGCCTTTCTAAGCGGTCAAGCGAATCATCCCTAAAGGTCGCGGCCGTTCCCTGCGGGTTCGGCGACGCATGGAGCCCCACCGACGAGATCTTGTTCAATTGGAGGACAGCATTTGTCGTTGTCGGCCACCTGAAACGACTCGAACTTGAACTCGGCAATGCCCAATTGCCTCAGGCGGATGGACTGTCGTTGGTGCACCGTCTTCGGAAAACACTTCGGCACGTGCCTCTTGGCGGCTTATATCACGTCGAAAAGCATTTTGAATCCGTGATCCATGTGGAACTGATTGTGACAATGGAAGAGAGTGAGCCCTTCCTGCGCGGGCACGAAGTCTACTTCGACCTTCTGCGAGGCTTTCACCACCACCACATCCTTCCTGACGCCGGCGGTCGGTTTGCCATTGACCCTCGTCAGCTCAAAGGTATTGCGGTGGAGGTGCAAAGGATGGTCATCGCTGCTCTGGTTGTTGAAGACGAAGCGGTAGCGGCTCCCCTTGCGGACAGCCATGGGTTCGTTCTTTGGGTCATAGCTTTGGCCATTGATCGTCCATCGTTCGAGGCCGAGGTCATTGGCGCCCGGAGGAACTTGGGCAATTACCATCGGAAGGATTTCCTCCGGCGCTGGCGCAGCATGGTCCGCACCGAACAACGTGTAGTCCCAGGGTGTCCCAGTGGGCGTACGCGGTGTTGCGAGGCCCTTCCTGTGGGCGTATTCAACCAAGATTCCCAAGCCGCTTCCCCGGACATCATCGTTTGTCGATCCCAGAATCCAGACACCCGGATTGTTCATCGCAACCATGGCGTCGACGCGTTCGGCAGCGCCCAGCTCCAGCACGCCGACCTTCTGCGGACGCGGCACGGGATTGCCGTCGAGAGCGGTAACCAGGAATTCATGTCCAGGCAGCGATAGCTGAATGTTCTCTGTGGCGCTGGCATTCAGAATATGGAACAGAACGCGCTGGCCTTCTCTGACGCGGATCGGTTCTCCGTGGCCCAGCGCCTTTCCGTTAATTGAGCGAATGCGGTACCCGACTTCGACCATGCTCGGCCCCCAATCCGTTTCTCCGAACTCCTCGACGCTCCCCGGCATATTGTCGTCGTCGGCCTCCACGAAGAAGGGTTCCCATTCGTGCGTGGTTAGAAAGAGTTCCTGGTCATAGCGGCCTGGATTGTTCTTTGCTTCGACATAAACGAATCCAAACTGCCCGTTATAGACGCCTCGCGTGAGGTCCTCCATCGCCATTGCATGCGAATGAACCCAACGTGATCCTGCTTCTTGCGGTGTCATGCGGTACCGAAGCTGGCCGTGTGCGGGAACTAACAGACTCTTTTCTTCCTCGGTCCCGTCGATGTCGGCTGGAACAGGAAATCCGTGCCAGTGGACATATTCTGGCGTACCAGTGTCATTGAAAATGTCTACTACTACTTCGGCTCCCTCACGCAAACGAATGAGCGATCCAGGAAGAGCACCGTTATATGCAGTCGTTGTAATCGCGTTTGCAGGCGCAACGTCCACTTGTGCGGTACCGATATGCAGCGTTACATCAACCGGACTATGATCGGGAGGAGCAGTAGCCCAACTCGTTCCATAGAGCAGCGCGCTCCCACCGGCCAGTACGCCCGACAGAAAGCTACGACGCGTCATCTGGACTCGTCCGTCAACACTAGAGCTACTTCGTGAACTCGTGTTGATGCAGCTCCTTTCCATCGATTCCAATGAAGCTAACCTTGAAGCGATGTTCATCGGCGTCCAGCACGGTGAAGCCATTCACTCTCTGCTTGTAGACTGAGCGATCGTAGGGATTTAGTTCATGAAAATCGCCACCGCCGCCGCCGCTGACAAAGAAGTGCACGCCCCCCTCGGGCTTCAGTTCTTCCAAAACGTGAGCATGTCCGTTCAGATAAAGATCCACGTGATATTTCTCAAGGAGCGGCAACAACCTTAAGATCAGCTCCTTGTCGTCTCCAAGCGCGGCCGAGAAGATATGGTAATGCCCATATACGACCTTCCATCGAGCCTTACTTCTTGAGAGTTCCGCATCGAGCCACTTGAGCTCAGCCTCGTCAACCTCAGGAGTGTCGAAAGCAAAGAATTGTACATATCCTGCGGTAAATGTGTAATACGGTGAAGGCATGCACCAGTCAGGGCTCTTCTCGCTGTAGAGAATTTCGGACGCTGGACTATCCGCGCCGGCCCAATCATGGTTTCCCAGGATCGCATAGAACTTAATACCTAACGGTCCATACAGCTGTTCCCACTGCGTTTGCCAGCGCGGATCATCCGGACTAACCATCCCATGGCTGTAGAAGTTGTCGCCAAGAGTCAGGCCAAAATCGAAGGGATGCTGCTTGCTGTAGGCGACCATCGCTGCCGCTGTCTGCTTTTGAGCCTCCGAACCTGTGCCGAAATCCCCGAATGCCAATACTCGGATGGGCTTGCCGAGTGGCACGACTGAGAACAGCGGCGCCGCTATTTCAAGAAAAGTGGGAAGCATGGTCTTGTAATGCCGCCTGATCCTTTGTTTGTCCTCGTCGTACAGTGTTGGCAGTCCGGCCACGTCCTTGCTGGCTTCGGCCTTTTCGAGCCTCGTCTCGAGCATCTTGTCAAGTGCATCGACGCGGACCGCACGCAGGACGGTCAGTGCCTCCAGCGACACGTCCGCATCTGGATCGGAGACGAGATGACGCTCTAGAATCTGCTGCTCCTCGGGGTGAGACTGCCAGTACCCCCACAGCGAGTCAATGATCAGCAAGCGGAGATTCGGGGATAGTTCCGTTTCGAGCTGGACGAGAAGAAACCCAGTCGCAGCAGGGTTGTGTGCGAGACTCTGAATAATCGCAGCAGACAATTGTTCGTCTGTCATTTTAGTTAGCTGTTGCTGGTCGTCCTCGCTCTTTCTGATCAGTTCTTTGGCTTCGGCGCGGTAGTCCGCGGGAAGACGCGCTAGAATCGCCTCGGATAACGCGACTGGTTGTGGCTTCGCCACCTGCCCCGTAGCAACGGAACATGTGGCCAAAGCCGCAAGCAATGTCACCAACACCGAGTGTTTCAGCGTCTCATCCCACTTTCCCACGGTGGATGTCCTTGCCCCGTGCCCCTCGGGCTGGGCGCCCTCTGATCCCGTTTGCCGCGGCGCACTCTTTCCACGTCCTTCATGGAGCATTCGCGTCGAGAGGAGTCATTGCGATCAGCAGACCTTTCTTCTCGCTTTCGACGCCGTGAGTGCCAGCGATTCGAAAGGCGGCATACTGAGCGTCGCTCTGTTTCTTGGGCAAAGGCAGTGTCCAGGTCTCACCGCTTGAATGTTTGCTATCGATTTGGTCGATGGGTGCCTGCGTCGGAACAAGAAGGGCTTCGTGAAGTGTATAGCTTACGTCAGGCGAAACCTGATCACGGCTGCGAACCACGATTCGCCAGGACCCTGCTTGCGGCTTGTCGACAACGAGAATCTTTCCAGAAGCAGTTATTTCTTGTTGCACTACGACGTTACAACCATCCTTGCCGGCGCAGTCGAGCAGATACACATCGGCTGGCGCGAGCGATGACGGTTCAGCCGTTACCTGTATACGCCATTGCGCAAGACCCGCCGACAGCGTCTGCTCGACCTCACCCGACGCGTGTAAGCCCGTGCCTGTTACTTGAGAAGTCTTGAGCGCGCCATCGTACAACTGAACCTGGCCAACAATATCCGCGAGCTTGTTGGTTACAATCAGAGCGCCGTCTGCGTTCTTTCTGATGGCCAATGCGTACTTCGATACAGTAAGCTCCGCGTGGATGGGCACGTCGGGAGCTGGGCCATCATACTGAGTCGCGTACTCAGACCGTCCGCGGTTTTCCCAAAAGACTTCCTGCGTCCCCGGCTTGTTATTTACGACTAGGGATTCGAGGCGCTCCATCGGTCCGACATGGTGCGCTGCGTCGACAGGATCGCCGGGAGGCGAGGTATCCGTGCGATAGCGTCCGCCCGGAAAGAATCGCGTCGAGATATTCTCTGGTCCTGTGTAAGGAATCTGCATGACGTAACGAGCAGCCTGAACGTCTTCGCCCACGCGAGGGTATCGAGACTCACTGCGAAGCGGCTGGATCGTGGATTCGTACTTGTCTACTCCTGGCGCGACTTTATCGGCAACGTCGGGCACACGCACAGACAGCGGCACGTCTTGCATGACTACGTCGGCTCTTGCGTCCCGCAGTTCCAGGAAAGCAATGTGCCATCCCGATGCACCATTGGCGCGGAAGCGGAGTCGCGTTGGCTTGTCGCGCTCGAGAGTTGCCTCCCGATCGAGAAGCGCAATGCTTCCGTCATTGCCGCGCAGCGAAAAGGTGTACTTTCGACCACCAGGAAACCCGCCATGCCGCGTGATGAGAATCTCTCCGCTGAGGTTTTCACCAACGTTTGCAAGGTCCGCGTGGAAGCCCTGGGTCTCAATCGGCTTCTCTCCTTCCGGGCGAGAAAGTGTAAACGAAGTCAGCTCGGGATTATTCGGATCATCCGCCTTGGCCATCTTCGAGAGCTGGTCCCAGGATCGAGCGGCGTTGATAAGGCCGTAGCCCTGTTGTGATACCGGGAACCCATCCAGCAGCCGCGTGCCGGTGAACACAGCATTGTTCAAGCGTATGGCGTTGTAACGGACGCCCTCTCGCTTCGCTTCGCTGATAAGGTCTGCGAGGACTCCGCTGACAACCGGAATCGCCGGCGAGTTGTTCGCGCCAATCACATAGCCGTCGGGAGCGGGCGGGTTAGCCTTTCCATCATCCCACATGTAACGTATGCCATCCGGCCAGAGCATATCTTGAGGTTTGTAGCGTGAAGTTGTCTCGAGGTTGGCCGAGGGCGCGACTACGACATTGACCAATCCGCTCGGAAGAAACCAGACGGAGCTGTTGATCGTGTCTTTGTAAGGAGGCCCAACCTGCCGATTTCGCCGTAGCATTTCCGGGCCTGCGTAGTCGTTGACATGAATCGTACCAACTGCCGCGGAATAGGTGGCTATTGGCTTGTTGTAGACGGCGATCGCGCGCGCTAGAACCTGCTGCGCGAAGTCTTCAATCCCTTCTCGATCCCCGGTGAACCCTGCACGGCCTAGGCCCCCGGAAAAGTTGACGACATCCACGTCAAGCCGCGCAAACATCTTCACAATGGAGGCAAGGGCAGTCGCTCGACTCAGATTTTCATCGATGAGTTGGGCGCTGGGAGCAGCGCCATCGAACAAGCCTCCCGTCAATTTATTCCCTGACAAGGAACCGCCCACGAAAGCCCCATGCTCGCCGCCGATCCGAATGTAGACAGCGTTCTGTGCAGGGTCGATTTTGACTCCGAAGGGAATGCGGTTGTCGTCCCCGCCTTCTTTCACGCCAAACCAATCCACATCGTGTGTCGAGCCATAGTCGCCAAGGGCATGTTGGTTTTTGAAGCTGCCGTCCCCGTCGGTATCTACCCATACGCGATTGCGCTTTTCGTCCCAAAGCACCCCAACGGAGAGCGAGAGCTTCTTGGTTTTGGAATTGTCTTTGGGACCAAGCACCAAGTCTGTCTTGAATATACCGAAGTGGTATGTGCCGTCTTCCGGCGCGATCCAGGTTCGGCCCGCAGCGTTAAACCTACCGTTCCTTGTCTTGGTCGGATCGCCGAAGCGCACCCATCCGCTATCGTCGTCCGGTGCGGTAAGCGTGCCGAGGTCAGCAATCTTCGGCACTGTCTTTCCTGTTGCATCCATCGCCTGTTGCAACGCTGGATGTAACAAGTCAAAACCCTCGTCAACATCCGCAACCCGCGCGCCGCGCCCATCAGCTCCCGGATGCTGATTCCAGAGATCCGTCAGGCGGATCTCGTCAGTCGCAAAATAGGGGCCGTCCTTTGAAAGCGTGGTCGCCACTCGCGGGTAAGGAATCGTGATTGCTGACACCGGTTCGGCCGTGCGCTCTGTTTGCGGAATCTTCGCTGCGGGATCCTGGTAATACACGCGGTCGTCGTCGCGCGTGTAGGCATATGCGACGCCAGCCAGATCGAGCGCGTCGAGCAACTTCTCTCGAGGAAGCGTCACCAAAGCATATCCAGAAGCTTTGTCGACGAAGTCTATCTTTGCTCGCAGTCGCTCGAGCCCGTCGAGCACCATCTGGCCGCATCCAGCTTCCGCAAGAAATTGCGCAGACACTTCTGATCGAGTTCGATTTGCAACTTCCACAAACTGGCCGCGCTCCCATTTGTTGAGTTCTGCATGTCCACTGCATTGAGCATTGCAAGTGGGTGACAGAACCCAAGAAAAAATGAAGAAGAGACAGCAATAGAGTTTTTGCACCGGATTCCCTTTTCTCGGGAGGACTCGCAACTCCGTGTGGCCCCGATAAGTCCTGTGACCACTTGAATCTTGACCTGAGACCTCGTCCGAGACATGCGTAACGGAGATTCTTAATGCCGATCTCGCTGCTCGTCACTAATGGTTGCCTCTATGCCAGTCGTCACTTGCCCCAACCAGTGAAGTTAAAACTGAAGCTTGAGGCTAAACTGCAACGAGCGGGCTGAGCCCATCGAGTACAACGGGTTAATCGAACCAATGGTGGCCACGGTTCCATTCACTAATTGTCCGAATGTTGAGTCAGATAGACTCGGGTCAGGATTCGCGAGATTAGGATGGTTGAAAATATTGAACGCTTCTAGTCGGAAGATGAGATGGAGCTGCTCATGAACGGGGAAAGTACGTTGAACTGCGGAATTCAGCGTCCAGAAACCCGGGTTCCTGACGTAGTTGCGGGGGAGTGTGCCTTGTCGAATTGGAAGGCCGGTGATCGGATCGGTCGGTACGGGAGCAAATGCAGCGGAATTTAGTCGCCAACTTCCCGGTACGGGCTGTCCGTTGAGATCCGCGGCACTTCCATGCAGATAGATAGGTACGCCAGGTACAAGGTCCGGATTGTATTCCACAGCCGTTCCGTTGGGCAAATAATCGTAATCTTGGACCAGATTGATTGGATACCCACTTTGCGCCGAAAAGCGGTTCGCGATTAGCCAACCATGCGTGACCGCGTGCATCCAGCGGCTCCCACCTGCACTTGACGTCTCGTAGGTCAAGGCAAGATTGAAAACGCGTGGTAGGTCGTTGTCGGAATTGCCCCATATGGGCGAATACTCAGAAAACGTGTTCGATGCGTTGTCGAGTGCATGCGCCCACGTAAAAGAGCCCACCAGATTTAGCCCGTTCGCAATCCGTCCGGAATCCTGTATCTGTAGAGCATTGTAACTGGATTGGGAAGCGTTGCTCGTAAAGTAGAGTCCGTTAGCGAAATCCGGATTCGCGGGAATGTCTTCGTAATATTGGGTAAACAGTAGCTTCCTGCCTACGTTTCCCACATACGAGACTGTAAAGGTGTTCCTTGCGTTCAGCCTCTCATCAAGCGAGAGGTTCCACTGCTCCGTGTAAGGCAAGGTCAGGTGCGGGCTTGATAGAGGTGTTAGCGGATAAGGGGGCGTGAGACTTGAACTCGGCGGTGGCGGCGTCAAGACCGCTGCCGAAAACGGCAACGGCTCATTGAAAAGGAGCGGCCCGTAGGTTGCGAACGGGTAGTTGTTGGCATACGCAAGTCCAATCACCTGCTGTCCGGTATCGTAAAAAATGCCGAAGCCGCCGCGCACTGTGAGTGGGTGACCCGTGGACGGGATCGCATTCCAGGCAAAACCGAACCGAGGCGCGAATTTGTCGTATTGGGACTTGTAGGGTGCCGTGCCGAGTGGGGCAAGCTGCGCAGTGGCAAGGTTGCTTGAAGTCAACGCGACCGGGTACTGTCCGTTCGACGGACCGGGAGGTGGATTGAACTCCCAACGCAAGCCATAGTCGATAGTCAACTTCGAATTGATCTTCCAGTGATCTTGCGCGTAAAGAGAAACATTGTGAAAAACAGGCTTCCCCGGCGCAACAGCTCCGACAAACAATAACGTGGAATATCCCTGTTGGAGGGCAGCTAGGCTGAGGAAATCGATATTAGAGTTATACGGCTGGGATACGTATGTGGGAGTAAGCTGGCGAAAATCAACCCCGAACTTTAGGCTGTGCTTGGCTCTCGTCCAAGCGAGACTGTCGACGAATTGAAGTTGATGCTGTGTTGAGTTCGTGCCGCCAAAGAAGCCGGTAGCTCTGAGCGATGACCCTGGCACGACGATACCTATCGAAGCATACGAGTACGGACTGTCGTAGCCCGAAGGGATGACCAGGCTCCGGGGCAGAGGAACCGATCCGTTCACTGCCTTCATCGCGGCGGTGCTCGCTTCCCCGTCACAGCTGTAGTTAAAGCGAAAATCATCGAGGAGCGTGTGGCTAATATCTGCTGTCAGGCCCGCTGTCCAGCTATGTGAATTGATTGAAAATATACTGACATCTTGCAGACCACTGGTGCCAGAGCTTGGGGTATCCGCATAGCGGAAAAAACCGTGAATGCGCTCACTAAAGTCTTGATCGACGCGCAGGCTGATATTGTCGACATTGTTCGGAGTCGAATAACCGCGAGCAAAGATTGCATCGCAGGCTGTTGGCAGTCCGGTCGCGGGATCAGGAATCGTGCAACCATCCTGGTTGCCCGGAGAGTTCGGGTTCGGCAGAGGAGCAATATTCAAATATGGCTGTACAAGCGGCGATGCCCAGTTTCGGAAAGCCTGTGTCGGCACGTATTCGCTCTCGAACGTGGGCAGGAGCTGTCTTAGTCCTTCGTAGGAAAAGAAGTAGAAAGTCTTGTCTTTGCCATTATAAACCCTCGGAATGATGAGCGGACCGCCAATGGTGCCTCCAAAATCGTTCTGGTGTTCAGGGGACTTTGGCAGTCCGTAGTAGTCTTGCTGGTAACTGTTAGCGTCAAAGACTGTGTTGCGCAGGTAGTCGAAAAGCGTACCGTGAATATCGTTCGCGCCCGAACGAGTGGTGAATGCGATCTGACCGCCTGGGTTTCGGCCATATTCGGCCGCATAGCCGGAGGTCTGTATCGTAAATTCCTGCAGTGAGTCTATTGATGCAAGGCTCTGCGTGGTTCCCAGCACAGTCTGTGAACCTGACGTTCCGGCCAGAGCCTGCGCCGCTAGCCCTCCTGACGAGTTGTTGTTGATACCACCCAGATTCGCAGACACGCCGTCCACGGTGTAATTGTTGGAGTCCGTCCGCTGGCCGTTAATACTGTAGTAGCCAGTGTTCGAAGCGGCGACTGTCCCCGGCGCAAGTTGAATCAGATCTTGAAAGCTTCTACCATTCAGTGGCATATTCTCAACAAATTCACGAGTTACCGTCATACTCACTGCGGGTGATTCATTTGTCGTGGTCGCGCTCACGGTTACTGATTCCGAGACCGAACCGACTTGCAGCGCGAAGTTCTGTTCGAGGGTGTCCTGAGTATGGAGAACCAAGTTGATGTTGTTAATCTCTTTGAACCCGTCCTTGCGGACGACCATCCGATAGGTCCCCGGCGGAAGACCACTGACTGAATAGATACCACTGTTATTGGTTTTCCCCGGATAGACCGCGTTCGTGTCCATATTCACGACCTGCACTTCAACACCTGGTACGATTTTCTCCTGGGCATCCGTGATTTGTCCGGCGATCGTCGCGTTCCCGGTTTGAGCACGCACGCTCGAAGCGCCGGCGCAAACGAGAAGCGCGAGGCAGCAGAGCAGCAACAGCTCACTCATTACCGGCCACTTGCCCATGAACACCACTGTAGTTGCTGCTCGGTGCATCGGCGACCACTCCTTGAATAGGAATTGATTGGTTCGCATACGTATGCCGCGTCGAGGGCATGAGCTGTACCAAACCGAACTGTGAAGATTCCATGAAAGAACAAATCCGATGCAAAGGAACCTTGAATTGATGAGCGTAGAATTGGGGAGAATATGCAAGACCGGTGCTGAGTCCTCTATTACATGAAGCCATAAACACTATTTAGCGTTCCTCCGAAGGCTTTGTGTTATTTCCCCTGCAGGAACATCCGGATGATCCCGTGAGAAGGCATTGCCGATCAACGGTCACTCTTCATCGATGGGCAGCCCCTGGGAGGATCCAGGACGGCGATTTCTTGTTCGACACGGATGTCTTTATCGAGATGAGAGTGACCGGAGGGCGTCGATGCAATGGAAGGGAGTGATGCCTGCCATCACAACCTGCTTCGACAGTCATTCCGATGTCGATTTTTCATTCTTGGCCGACCATTGCCGCTGGCTCGTCGAGAACGGCTGCACGGGCGTCGTCGCGCTCGGATCGCTGGGTGAAGGGGCGACGCTTTATTTCGAAGAGAAGCAGACCATTCTCGAAACGTGCGTCGATGCGCTACGCAGTAAGGCCCCGGTGGTTGCCTCGATCTCAGCACTCTCGACCACGGAGGCGGTATCGCTCGCCAAGGCAGCAGCAAAGTGCGGGTGTGACGGGTTGATGATCCTCCCGCCTTATGTCTACAAAGGCGACTGGCGAGAAACGACAGCGCACGTGTCCGCCGTTCTGAACGCGACCAAGCTGTCTTGCCTGCTCTACAGCAATCCAATCGCTTACGGAACGGATTTCCTTCCCGAACAAATCGAAGAACTGGCGGCTGAGCATAGGAATCTGCATGCGGTGAATGAATCAAGCGCCGACGTGCGGCGCGTGACGGCGATACGCGCACTGCTCGGCAACAGGCTCGAGATTTTTGCGGGAGTTGACGACGGGATTCTCGAAGGCATCGCGAAGGGTGCGAGTGGCTGGATCGCTGGCCTTGCGAACGCGTTCCCTCGCGAGTCCGTTGATTTGTTCGAGCACGGACTGCGCAGCGAGAATCAAGAGGCTATTGAGCTCTACCGTTGGTTTCTTCCCCTACTGCGCCTCGATACGGTCCCGAAGTTCGTGCAGCTGATTAAGCAGGTGCAGGAAGAAGTGGGAGTCGGTAGCGCCAAAGTCCGTGCGCCCCGGCTCGCTCTGGTCGGCGAAGAGCTCGAAGGTGTGAAAGACCTGGTTCGTGCAGCGTTGAAGAACAAACCCTCGCGACCGAGTTCCCCTCTATCGCGCGTCTCCTAGAAGGAGCGGACCTATTGGAACTCCTAGGCAAATCGATTATCGGTTTTCACACAGGCCGCGCCGGTGGCGCGATCTTCCGCGCCGAGGATCCCATCACAGGAAAGGCGCTTGAACCAGAATTTACTTCAGCCTTGTCCGAAGAAGTAGACGAGGCCGCGCAGCTTGCAGCCGAAGCGTTCACCGCATTTGGACGGGTGACGGGAAAGAGAAAAGGCCAACTTCTTCGCCTGATCGCAATCTCACTCGAAGCCATCCATGACCTGATTGTCGAAAGGGCTCACCTCGAGACGTCACTCCCGAAGGCGCGCCTGGAAGGAGAGCTCGCTCGGACGGCGCAACAGCTTCGCCTGTTTGCGAGTCTGGTCGAAGAAGATTCCTGGGTCGCGGCACGGATCGAGCACACGGATCTCGAGCGGAAGTCGAACCCAAAACCCGATTTGCGCTCCATGCTTCGGCCCTTGGGGCCGGTGGTTGTTTTCGGCGCGAGCAATTTTCCTCTGGCATTTTCCGTCGCGGGAGGCGATACGGCCTCGGCGCTCGCCGCCGGGAATCCGGTCATCGTGAAGGCTCACCCCGCGCATCCGGGTACCAGCGAACTCGTCGGGCACGTCATCCGTGAAAGCATCTTCGCTTGCGATTTGCCGGAAGGTATTTTCTCGATGCTCTTTGATTCCGGAAGCAGTGTTGGGAAGGCCCTGGTCATGCACCCGGTGGTCAAGGCCGTAGGTTTTACGGGTTCACACGCCGGAGGACGGGCGCTGTTTGATTTGGCGAGGGCACGACCGAAGCCGATTCCAGTCTTGGCGGAAATGGGCAGCACGAATCCGGTCTTCGTTCTTCCCCGGTCACTTCGTGCGCGAAGGTCTCAAATCGCATCGGGCCTGTTTGCGTCCTTCACCCTCGGAGCCGGACAGTTCTGCACGAAACCCGGGCTTGTCTTTGTGCCCGAGGGTCCCGACTCGGCAAGCTTCATCCGAGACATCGAATCACAAGTCGCGGAATCGTTCCCGTTCTTCCTTTTGACTTCGGGAATTCGGGACACGTTTCGCAAGGCAACCGCCGAGAGAAACCAGGAGCCTCACGTGCGCTCGGTTGTTTCGAGCCAATTCTCCGTACCAGACGTCTCGTCCGCGGTGAGCGCGGCATTCTCCGAAACCGACGCCTGCACGTTTCTCTCGAAGCCAGAACTCGCGAAGGAAATCTTTGGCCCGACGACCCTGGTGGTGCGGCACTCGACGAAGAAAGACCTCTTTGAAATCGTAGAGAGCCTCGACGGACATCTTGCAGCCGCCGTGCACGGCACAGCCGAAGACTTCGAAGAGTTCGCCGAAGTGATCCATCTGCTCGAACAAAAAAGTCGGACGAATCGTCTGCAACGGATTTCCCACAGGTGTCGAAGTGAGTCCTGCCATGGTGCATGGGGGTCCGTATCCCGCAACCTCCGACAGCCGGTACACCTCCGTCGGCACGCAAGCGATTTTGCGATTCGCAAGGCCCATCTGCTTCCAAGACTGCTCGGCATCGCTCTTGCCCGATGAGCTGAAGGACGCAAATCCGCTCAAGATCTGGCGCCACGCGGACGGCCAGATGAAGCGCTGACGCGGCGCTCGTGATCCTGGCGGCTGAAGGCCCCGATGCCGAGTTTTCGCAAGGCGGTGATGCGCGCAATGTATGGCGGGTTAGGCGAATCTCAGATCCGGTGCTGTTAGTGGAAGCTTTGCTGGCGTTGTTGCGGCTATCGGCCGAAATTCGAGGGTTGGCGCCCTACAACCGATGAGGAGCGCCCGCGAAGGAATGCGCGAAATTCAGCAGACCACAGCGCGATTTTTGGATGTGCCCAAAGGAGCCAGATGAACCGACGCCCGCCGTCGCTTTGGCAGTTGCTCGACCGCCACGTTGCCCCAAGCGACGATGAACGATACCCGGGGCTTTTTCGAGAGCAGTTGAACGAATCAGAACTGCTAACGACGATGAAACGCATCGCCGGCACGGTAAACAACAAGGCCGGCGAGCTGCTGATCGATGTCCAATCCTATCTTCCGCCCGAGGCGTTAGTCCTCAGCTTCACCTTCCATAGGAACGGCCGTGACTACGTTTTGCAACTGGAAAGCTGGGGTCCCAGACCAACGGTGGTTTTTCTGACACGGAAGTGGCGAGGCCCCGTGCTCCTGAATTCCTTTGGCTGGATTTATCGCCTGTTCGGCTTAGAGGAGTATGTGATCGAGGTGAAGTATCGGTCACTGTTTCGGGCCGAGCAGGTCAGCGAGGCCGATGTGGAGGGGTGGTTTGCCTATCTAATCTCCGCATTTGAGCGCGCGTTGGCTCCGTCCGCTGCGCCGGACGACGGCATCCTGTCCACACAACGACTCGGAGAACAGAGCGAACCTATTGCCGAAGCCTGACGTCAGGCAAACAATCAAACAGCGAGAGGTTAACCATGGTCATCGGTGAACGACTGATGCTTTTGCGTCAGCACAAGGGACTGTCTCAGGGCGACGTCGAGAAGCGGAGCGGTCTGCTGCGCTGTTACATTTCCCGCGTAGAGAACGGTCACACGGTTCCTTCGGTCGAGACTCTGGGAAAGCTAGCACTCGCACTAGGAGTGCGCATGTACGAACTTTTCTACGATGGAGAAATGCCTCCCGCTCCGCAACCCCCGATCACGGATGACGGTTGGGGCAGTTCGGGTCGCGACGCGAGGACGTTAGGGACATTTCGCAGGCTGATGCGCCGAGCGAACCCGGCGGATCGAAAGCTGCTGCTGTTTATGGCGCAGAAGATGTCTCGCCGGAGGGGCCGTCGCAGCAGAATCCGCAGGAAATCGTCCTAGTTGCCCAACCAATGGGATCGGCCGATGGCCTTCATTCCCGGGCGTGGAGGCCGGAGCCTTGATGATTTCCATGTCACCGGCCTTCAACTGGTCGACCAAGCAGTCGGCGCGTGAATGAGCGGACACGGTTCGCGTACTTTGTGAAACGTTCGATGACTTCGCCGGAGGATTTAGGCCGCTTTCTTAACCTTCTGCTTCGCCGCCTTGATTTTTGCCCATCGTTCTTTCGCCATCCTGGATAGCTTCGCGCGAAGAGCGGCAGACATGACCCTCTTGGCACCCTTCTTCTTCGCACGATTGCCCGAACGGCTCGTAGCAACCGTCCTCGCGCCACCTAGCGCCACGATCGCTCCTCGAACGCCGGTCAACTGCTTCTGCAGCTTCGCTTCTTCCTGTTTCAGTGCAGCTAATATGTCCATGATGCCTCCGGCGAAGTATTAGATACGCATCGCCCCCAAGGTGCAAGATTGCGAGATCGAAGTCACGGGCACCGTGCCAACCTCGCATGTTCACGGTGCGCAGCGGTCCGGAACTCTCGAGTTGTTCCCTCAGTTCCGGGAAGAGAGGATTCGATGCTCGACCTGTCGTGGGTTACGACCCCGATGGTGATGAAGGCTTTTGACTATCCAAGCCATAAGTAACGGGCCAAAGGAACCGTTACTTATGACGATTACACTCTTGCTGGTGAGCCTTGCTCAACTAGCGGTCGGTATCATCGGGCTTTTGCGTCTGAACAACGCCAAAAACTAGTTCCAGCGTTTCCGGTGGAATCCTCAATGGATTCCACCGGGCTGGCATTCGCCGTAACAGGAATACGAGCTGCTGTCAGGACTCAGTCCATGCACTGTCATTCGCTTTGAGTTTCAATTGGCCTACGCAACATTCGGCGCGGTCAATGTCATCGCGCACCCGGCCGAAATACTTCGCCTGGATGAGTTTTCCCTCGGGTCCCGGATGGCAGTAGAGGTATCGCACTTCGACGATCTGTCCTTCGCTCGGGATGGGGTAGCGGTCGGGCACTCCCACCGTGCCCATGAAACGCGAGCGATCACGGTCCAAGAGATAGACGGCGACCGAACGATGTCCGTCGCTCGCTTTCTTGTCCGGCTTCGGGCCAACCAGGAAGGATGCCGTCGAGACAAACTTGCATTTGTAATGCTGCCCGGTTCGCCCTCCCGCATAAGCGGCGTTGCGGTTCTTGCACACAAAGCCTTCGGCATTCCCGTCGTGCATCGCTTTTACGAAGGCTCGCTTGGCTTCCGGCGTCATGACCGTTTCGCAGACTTGCAACGTGTCGTCCGCGCCGCGAAAGAGCCGCGTCAGGTGCGGGTAGCGGACTTCGTAGGATTGGGTGCGCAGGTCCGTGCCGTCCACGCTGAGCAGGTCCCAGACATGGAAATGGGAATCCGTGATTTCGCCGTCTGCTAGAAATTCTCGCGCTTGGACGGAGTCGAGAGACTCGGCCAAACCGGAGTCGATGGGAACAATCTGACCGAGTTTGTTGATGCCGCAATATTTTCCCCCAGCCTTCTGCACCGCGAGCCGCCGTCCGTCGAACTTCTGCTGGAACCACCACGACGCATCTTCCGCCAATCGCAATGCCTCGGATTCCTCGATGGATGTCAGCAATTCCGGTAGACGGCCGGAATGTTCCTTGATTGGCAGCCCAACAGCAATCGTCGTATTGCCGTTAGCGCTTGCTACGGCGATTTGATAGCCCTTGCCCGTTTTCTCCCTGAGAATGCGGTCGTACACGCGCTTCGCTTGCTCGTACGTGGCGTTGCTCAGCTTCACGTCGCTCTGCAACGCGGAACCGCGCCGCCCCCATTGCGCTTGGACGGACCATTCGTCTTCGACGTTCTCTAGCTGCAAGTGGTACACCTTGTCGGAACTACCTTGGCGGAAATACAGTTCTGCTCGTTCTGTTTGCATGGTTCGCTCCTTTGTTTTCGTGTTTTTGCTCTTTGTGCAACGCGGAGCGGTGCATAAAAAGCAAATGCCTTCCTGGCGGTCCCCCGGCGCTTAGCCGCCCGCGCTGTCAAGGGCGCGTGGGGTTCGCGTTCATCGGAGCGGAGCGGAGACCCTTGATCAGAAGAAGCGGGCAGATAGGCGCAGTCTTGCGGCAGGAAGGGCTGAATGGGAACGTGAACCGGGGAACAGACCGTGAAGCGGACTTCCGAGGAGCGTTAGTACTTCTTTCGATTGTGAAACGAGCGGCTAGCCGAGAGGTCGGGCGGGATAGAACCGGAATACAACCTGTTTTTTTGCCGTTGAGCCAGACGAGGGAATTCAAATCTGACCGTGGAACAAATGGGCGGTTGTTGTCCTGTCGGTCCGTTCGGATTTGAAGAGTGTTCCGCGGGCCGGTCAGGAGGGTATCTATTAGGTAGCGGCCAGCGCTCGGCGGTGATAAGCAGCAATTCCGTCGAGCGTTAAGCCTTTACGTGGACCGAGATCCGCTCTTTCTTCAGGCGCGCGTACCCGTGGTTGCGGTGCCAATGAATGGCTCGATCTGTTTGCCACAAAGGATCAAGTCCGTTTTGTTCGAGAGCTTCATCGAGGTGCGCCAAGAGTTTCGCCTTGCGATACTGTTTGGCCAGAGGTTGACCGAGTACAATAGCTAGAAATCCGCCTTTTCGCAGGGTTCGTCCCGCTAGGCTTGCTAGGGAATCAAGAGCTTTGCAATATTCCGCAATGACCTGCTCAGCTTTGTTTTTCAGGCGCAAACGCCGCGCCCCGATCTCGCGTTCGAAATCGACGCTCAGGTTACCCGGTGAAAGCCATTCGTACGAGAGTCTCTGACCTAAGGCGTAGTCAGCCATACACAGATATGGAGGAGACGTGATAATTGCACCTACCTCGCCATCGTGAAGGCCGTAGGACTCCGGGGTTGCCGTTCGTATATCCACCTGACGAACGGCTACCCGACTCAATTCGACTGCGGAATTGCGTCCCTGTCTCTCAACAAATCCATATAGTCGTTCGGCTTTACAAAGCGCCTGACGCGTTTTTTCAAGGAAAAATTTGAGGGCGGGTTGGTACGGCGGTTTCTCCTTGTCCTTCGGGAGGGGGCAATTGTCCGCAAAGTATCCGTGTTGCTCTCCTCGGCGTGCAGTGCAGGATGGCAAAATCGCTGAAACACAGGCTCTGAGAAAAGTCTGAAGAATCGCGTCTTCCAGGTCCTCCACGAAACCCATAATGTGCCCCAGCTCGCATAGAGTTCGGGTGTGAAACCACTTGTCGAGGAGCCGAGACTGCGGAGGCTCAACACAGCGTGCTCTTAGAAAGCTGCGGTCGTCCAGGCCCCTGATTTGTTCGCGAATGTCGGTTGGGAGGTAGGTGAGACTCGCTTTCGCTACCAGACAGGCAACGGTATTCACGTCCGCACTAACACACGAGTTCCCATATTTAACCGCTTCCATCGCTGTTTGACCCGTACCACCGAATGGATCGAACACGAGATCTTCTTTAACGCCCAAGGAGACGAGTAGATTGGCAGGAAGGGCATGTACGAAGGTGCTCGGATAGGCATGGAATCCATCGTTTCTCGACAGCCGGAAACCCCAGTCACCAACGCTCTTGAGAGCGGCCGTCACGTTGCGCTTTCGTGTTTCGTTCGCAGTGTTCCAGGGCCTCTCTGCACACCAAGTGCTGACTAGTTTCGAGAGCAAGGTTGAAGTGGAGTCGGCCGCGCGTGTGTACGGAGCCGCTTCGGCCCGAAGGCGAGACTCAAAGGGTTTTGACTTGTGCGGCGTTCCTAAGTGAAATACGTACAGTGTTCCGACAGGATCAGGCAGAAGTGTCCTCTGACGTCGAGATGAAAATCGCCTGGAGAGAACGAGCACCATTGGTTCGAACCCATCTGAGCGAAGGCGCTTCGTGATCCAGGCCGCGGCATCTGGCTGTCGCAATATACGCAGTGTCGAGGCCTCTTCAATATCGACTTTTGCGGCGCAGGTTGGCGCTTCCAGGAGACGATATCGCTGCACTAATTCGCTCAAAGGAGGCCGGAAGTCATCGGCAGCGATGTCGTCTAATTGTGCCATCAGATTCATCAGACCCTCGTCAGTGGACCAAATTAACTGTGAGCGTTCCATTCCTGCATCCAGTCCTCTGCGCATGAGATGTTGAAGGAATGCCATTCGCCCAATCTCCCCTTCGTCAGCTTCGAAGAATGCTGTGTACAATTGATTCCGATATGAAATCCACTGTTTGACCCCGTCGTTTTCGACGTTCTCCAAATCCGTGACGATGGACGTTTGAGACGCGAGCCAGTCCGCAACCAGAATCGGCACTTCGCCACGCACCTTGAGACCGAGAAAAAACGATGATCGTGTAACGTTGTCCGCATTATCTAGATCAATCGGACCGTTAATGAGAAATCCGAGATCGCCATCGCCCGAGATGCATTTAGCTACCTCATCGGGATCCACGTCGAGTTGCAGGTCTCGGGAGAGGCGCTCGCAGGCGTGATGAAATTGCGGAAGCTGGGACTCGAACACAGGAGCGTCGGGAGCAAAGCCATCGGCCGCGCGGCCGCGCAGCAGCCGCTGGCCTTCGAGTTCGTGATCAAAGTTCCCGAGCACCGATTCGGCGGTGTGAGCAAACGGGGGCGTACCGACATCGTGTAGTAGTCCTGCCAAGGTAAGCTGAACCCGTTCCCGTTCGCCGAGTCCACGCTTTGTTGCGCAACGATAGGCCAGCGAAGCGACCGAGATCCCATGCTCCCATCGGGTCGCACCTGAAAAGTCCTTGAAGTACACAGAATCAACGTTAGAAAGTCTAACCCCGCGTAGTCGAATGAACTCCGGTAGCTTGATGAAGGGCAACAGCCAATCTGGCACCTCGACAAACCCGTAGAGTAAGTCAACAAACTTAATCATGGCTATCTTCTTGCCCAGGCAAAGATAAGAGCGATAAGGCTGGCTATCAGTTCCGGCGCAAGGTCGGAAAACTTCCCATTATGTAACCATTGCCTAAACGAGGATAGGCTAATCACCACCACCAACACCGTCGCGACAACTCTGACGAAGCGCGAGCCGATGAAGACTCGGACCCGATCAATCGCATTGATAACGTGGAGTCGAGCCAAGCGGCGGATGCGAGATCGTATGGCTGTCAATGTGTCATATGCGATTGCATAGGTCCGGGATGACACGTATTTCCCAGAATACGGGTATCGAAATGATCCAGACCGGAGCGCGGTTATCACGCTGCGAAACCGACGTTGTGCGCGGAATCCGCCAAATCGCCAAAGGCTGTGCTCAGAGGCGAGGGCTAGCAGGTATAATTGCCACGGCACACGGACGTAGTAGGTGCCCTTTCCGCTCTTCCCGCGCCAATATTCTAGATTTTGTTCAATGTCCTCGGCTAGAAGAGGTTCCAAGGAGCGCCACGCGGCGAGGAACGCCATGCGGAGCGCCGCGCTTTGTGAACTCATGCTCCGGCAGAAAGTCAGACAGTAGGTGCACGCGACGGCAGTTGTCAGATCTGCGGCTTCACTGTTCGAAGAGTTTTCTTTTGCGGCTAAGCCGTCCAATATGAATTTCGCAGGCGCAGTAATGTCGTAACCATGCTCCGCAAGACCCCTGGCGGCGTAGGCAGTTGGCAGCAGCTGTGGTTCGATGTCACCAAGAAAATATCCCCAGCCATTGCCGCCAGTCAATGAGTCCATTAGTTTTTTGGAAACGTGTTTTACCAACCGATCGCGCTCGGCTTGCGCTGTGGTGACAAACGATAATGCGTAGAGGAGTTCGCCAAGCTTTATGACGTTTTCGGTATCCGAACTATCGTCGAGACGGGAGGCTTTCGGGAGCGTAGGATGCACGCCAAAATTTGCTTCACAGTAGGAAACGATCCTGTAGATCAGCGAGCGACAGTCTTCCGATTGGCAGGGTCCTAGCACCCTTAGGGCAGCAGAGATGCCATGCAGACCATGCTGTTCGATCATCTCGGCATCGTCCCCGATGAATTGGCCGCAAGCGGCAAACTCGGCAGCGAGTGATGTCGTTTGCGCTCCGTATGTGCACTGCCGCAGGAATGTGTCAGTGACGCGCTGGAGTGCACGGTCGATCTGGTCGATTAGATTGGGGTTTTCTTCATTCACTCCGCCACCCGCCGAATAATATCTCGAATCTCATCCACAAAACGCTGACCCTTGCGATCTCTGTGGCCCAATTCCGGGAGCCGCCAACGCCGTTTCCCACCCTGGTCCGAGAGCCAGAAACGGCGTTCTCTTGTCACAATTCCAATTCTCGCAAATCCTAACCGTACGGCCGCGATGGAGGCGCTTTGGGGGACTGTTACGATAAATTGAAAATCTCCACCGGATGCCAGAGAAAACGCCCACGGCGACACTTGCTCGTTCTTTGCTATCGCGAAAACATGAGAATCTACCGGAATCCGGTCAGCCTCGAGCAGCGCACCTACACCACTAGCATCGCACATTCGACGTAGGTCCACAGCTAGACCATCGCTTATATCCGTGCCGGCATGGGCTATTTGTAGGGCGGATAATTTGCGGGATCGAAGCATGGGCAGGCGCGGAATGGTTATTGCCCGAAGGGCCCAGCGCGGAATGATCTCGGTTTGTTCCGCGAGGCAAGTTGCCGCGGCACATGTGCCCAGGGTGCCGGAAGCGAAGATGATATCGCCCGGTCTCGCCTTATTGGCAAGGAATAAGTGCCGTTTTGAGGATGCACTCCCGAGGCCACAAGTGAGGATTGCTCGCGCAGCGCCAAGTTTTGTATCACCCGCTATCACAGGAACACGCCAACGGCTCGACTCCATTCGCGCTCCTAGCATGAGATCTTTGAAACGTTCCTCGGGATAGCTGTGCGGGAGCGTTAGACAAACCAAGAGGGCACGGGGAATGGCGCCAGAACCTAACAAATCTGCAAGCGTCGCCGCTACTGCGAGTCGACCGAGCACTCGTTCGCCGCCCAAGCCCAGCTGTTCGACAATCGGCGTAGCATTGAGGAAGTCCGCAGATATTATCGCAATGGAGTTCCCCAGCTGGATGACGCCGCAGTCGTCCTCGCCGACTCCGGCGAGCAACCCTCTCCAGCCTGTTCTCTTAAACGTTGAGGCTAACCAGGGTACGAGCGCATCGGGATTTAGCGGATTTCTTTGCTTCCTAGCCATGCTTCGACGGTTTCCTTTACCCAGTCAAGCCTGGGGGCTTGCATCCAGTCAGTATCATCACGGTCCATTAGTTCACATAAAATTCTGCGCACGGTTTGTGATCGCAGTCCGTCAGCGTAAAAAATGGCCCGCTGAGATCGTGCACGGGCGAAGATATAAGCCGCAGCATCGCCCACCTCAAGCAAGTCGATCTCGGGTCGCGGTGACAGCGTTTGTGCGAATTCAGTCCAAAAGCGACCCATTCCTGGTAGCCAATGTACATGGGTGTGAATTACACAGGCACCGGCCTTGTCAGCGGCGGTCGAGCCGTGTTCCGCTTCGAGCGGATCCCCGTTGGCGAGCAGCGGGGCTTTCCTCAAGCGAGTGGCGAGGGATTCGTACTCGAGGATTGCTTCAGGGCCCATTGACGCAAGGCTATGGGAGTGAACTTTGCTGACTACCATTACGTGTCCGGGCACGAGCGGCCCGACGCTGGGGAGGACAACGAATCGGGGTGTTTCGAGTAGCTTTCGATTGTGTAGGAAAGGTTGTTCGCTCGTGGTAGCGTCCGCAGCAGCTACACACAGAGCGCAGTTGGACGGAGTGGGCTTATCTTTCATGTTGCGATCATGGACGGAATGCGCACCGCTCGGCATGGTCTTGAAATCGGAACCGCCTTTTTCTCTTAGCGGGTTGGATAATACCTCACTACGATAATTTAACGAAGGCTTAGACGCTACTATTTCGGCGGTGGGGAGCGTCATTAAGTGTGGCGTGAATATTTGGGTCGCGCAATTTGATGGCTAAAGTCTTCAACGGTGATCCGTTGATAGGCAGGAGCCTGTTGGTATGTCGCGATGAGGTTTGAACCAATCCGCGCTTGATTTGTGCGCAATTGGATGGGCGTTGCGGCAACACCGTTTGGCAAGTGACAGCAAAATTGGGATGGGAGAAGCTTCGTGAGATTATGAGCGGCGTCCATTAGATACAGGCAGAACGGTTACGAGCGAGAGGCGTCGTGCACTTTCTTCGCCGGAATGTGGAGAGCAGCGAAATGTTCATTTTTAGTTCCGATTTGTCAAAGGTTGGCCTGAAACGGTTCCGTGGCATAGGGGCTCTGCCGGAGCAATGGGAGACGGAACGCGCCGGTGCGGCTGGGATGGCTTGGTTACGTACGCCATTTACGACTGTGCGTTGGTCCCCGAACAAAATAGTCGTTTCGGTCCGGCGTCCCGAAGACCCAGAGGCAATCTGTTGTTTGGAGTGGCGGAAAACTTTAGAAGAGGTGGTCGTGAGACGCCGCTGGTCAGGCGAGTTCTCAATGCACATCGCACGAAGCGGTGATGTCATGGTGACGTCGCATACGAAGCTGGCTGCGTTGGCCTGCGGCGGACTGACCAAGGGGATAGAGCCGCTTCGTCCGGGCCACAGCTTGCGCATCAAACTAAGAAGGCCCGAACTGGGCCAACCGATCCGTGAATCAGATTTTCAGTCTGGCTTCGGCATGACGTACGCGGAAACTATAGAAGCAGTGCGAGACGAGATGTATCGGTCGGTAAAGAAATTACCCAACTCGTTCGCGTTGCTTCTTAGCGGTGGGCTGGACAGCTCGATCATCGCGGCCATTGCGTGTGACCTGGGCAAGCGAATCGTGCCTTTCGTGATGTCGATGAAACGGTCGATTATCCGCCAATCCCAACAAGAGAGTGATTTGGCCTGTGCGCGTCTTGTGACTGCTCATTTGGGATTGCGATGTGAGGAGATATTACTCGACGCAAACACCCTCGCGAAAAATGTTCCGTTGGCGATATTGCTGGCAGAGACTGCGCGAGGTACGATCATAGATCCCTGCGCTGGCTTGATCGAGGTCGCAAAAAGAGCGTCGGGGTCGGGATTTAAATCAGTTGTCATGGGTGAGGCGGCCGACGATTTGTTCGGGAGTTTTACGTTTGCGCTACGCTACGCGCGAGGTCAGGGGTTAAGAAGTTTCTATCGAAAGGAACTGGATGTTGGGTTGCCCGATGAAATCGCAGTTCTGCAAAGAATATTTGAAGCCTGGGGAATCTCGTTAGTCGATCCTTATTGGACTTGTGGGCTGAAGAGGATCGGGTACAACCTCCCGCTGTCTTATCGTTTGGACTCGCGGCGCCTTATGAAAAGGGTCTTGCGAGACGCGTTTACCGGGATGCTGCCAGAGGAGATCATTCTTCGGCCGAAGATAGTAACTCGAGAAGGCAGCCAAATTCGTTACGCGCTTGAGAAAAGCTTCGGTGCTTCGAGACAGCGCTATCGTGGATTGTTCAAGCAAATGTTCGTCGAAGGAAGAGCATGGCCAAGAAACCTGCCGCCCCTGAAGATCTCGCGAAATTGAAGGAAGCGCTAGATGCCGCGGAGCTCGACTTCGACAACGCCAAGGTGGCCTACTACCATCGAACCTCTTATAAGGATCAGGATGTGACCTACGAGGTGCTTAAGGCCTACGCGGAATTCTATATTGGGCGGAACTACGCATATCAGCGAGCTGCCTTCGGACGGATAAGGGTAAAGCTAGCCGCCGCACGGTTGCTGCGGGAGTAGTTAGCTTATCGGGGTGTACTCTTCAGAGTGGCGATGGCGTGCTCTGCTTTTTCGAAGAATTCCTTGTCGCTCGCTGGTACCAGCGCGTAGGCTTTGAGCGCGTCATCAGTCTTATGCAAACGTTCGTAGAGGGCCCCGATGTAAAAGCTAGCTTCACCGAAACGTCTGTCGGAAGTCGGGACACTTGCGAATGCCGCTATGGCCTCATTAAGCTTATCTAACTTTTCGTAGGAACGACCGGCGCCCAGCGCCGCTTCTTTATACTTGGCCTCTGCCTTTTCGTAGTACCCCACTGCGTCAGCAGGTCGGTTCGACTCACTCATGCGACCCAAGAGCAGATACGCAAACGAGTCGTTCTCTCTTAATTCGAGTACTTCATAACACAGGCGCGTCGCTGCTTCGGCATCGTGCGCTAGGTCGAACTGGACGCGCGCCTGGTTGCTCTTGGCGTCAGCCCGGTTCGCGCCATATGTGACAGCTCCTTCAAACGCCGCGAGACTGGTCTCAATGAGAGGTTTTCGCGCCGGCCCCTCCGGAACCCTAGTGGCGCGGAATTCATTCAGAAGGCCTTCCACGTTCCAATAGTCTGCGGACAGCGAGGCTTTCAAATCTTCGGGCACTTCGGCGCCGTTCAAGTGGGTCTTAAAATCCTCCATACGTCGGGCAGCCTCACGTTCTTCGCTGGCGAGGTCGTCTAGAGTGGCGCGCTTGCGCCAAAGGTTCTGCCGCACGTAATTAAAGGTACGGAGCCCTTCGGCGCGGAGGTGATCAGCCAGGCTGGCAGCGCGATCCGAGATCACTTGTTCGAGTAGTTCATCGGCTTGAGCGATCTGTTGAGCGCCATAGGCAGACACGAGGGCTTCGGCCATGTAGTATTTGGCCGTAGCGCTCAGCTCGGGAATGTTGCGATTCAAAACGTCCTGCAAGAGCGCAACTGCTTCATCAAACGCCTCTCCTTGGTACGTGCGCACGATTCCGAGATAAAGACGTGGCAGAACGTCTCGATAATTGGACACACACTCGTGGAATCGTTCCGCCGCAGTTTGCAGGGCTTCTTTCTTCGCGGTCCGTTCGAAGGATTGGAGAGCCTGCACACCTTCGGTGAAGAGCCTAAAGCTATTGGTGTCGGAAAAGCGAAGGCTTGGTGAAATTGACATAGAAACGCTATGGAGCGCGGTCTACCACGTCCCTGCTCAGTATATCGGAAGCGAGCTTCCAGGCCAAGGACTTCAGAAGAACGACTTGCGCAGGTTGCTGCGAATCGGGGGAAGTCGGGACGATTGCGGACTCGATCCAAGCTGCGCGCGTCGCCGACCTCCAGCGAAGAGTGGAGTGCCCATAGGCTTCGTTATTCGCACAAATTGCCAGTCCGGACTCGACACGCCATGTGAACGAGAATCGAAGGAGGAAGGGAAGAGCATTGATGACCTTGCCGACCTTGACGCCGTGGACTTCGGGCAGGGCGCTGGTCAGTTCCCGCAGTGCGTTTTCCGCTCCGGAAAGCAACGAGAGCCGGGCGCTGGCACCGTCCCCAGCCAGAGGCACGTTGCTGCGCTGCTGTTCGGAACGATAGATGGATTGGATCTCATTCGCCGCAGACACAAGCGCTGCTGCAAAGAACTCGATGGGAGCATCTTTTGTGAGTTTTGATGGAGTTTCGATTACGATCTTCCCCTGCCGCTGGCGTTGGGTTGCGACTCGCTTTTGGAGAAACCACAGGAAGACGCCAATGATCAGCAGGAGCAAGATCTTTGCTGCCCAAAGGATTCTTGAGAATATGACCTTGTCGTGGATGCCTTTGCGCGCTTGCAGGTAGCCATGTTCGGCTCTCGATCGCACGGTTGCGTCGTCAGAGGAAAGCGCTTGTGCGTAAAAAGGCAGAGCATCCCTCCAATTGTTGTGATCTGCTTCCGCTTCGGCCTGAAACAAGGCGGCACGTTTGTCCTGTGCGCGATCGGAATCCGGATAGGTGAACCATTTGGGCACGGCGTTAACGGTTCCGGAACTGGCAACAGTAACAAGGAGCAACCCTCTGGCTTGCGGACCCTCGGTTTGAAATTTCACTGCCAAAGGCGGTGCGACCCAGGTCTTCGCGCCTTCGAGGAGGCTAGGCTTGTTGCTGGCCCAGCGGTAGTCTTGCATGTAGACTTCCCGACGCGCGTCGTGAAAATGCCCTGCGAATACTGCTAATAACTCGTCACTCTTGACGATTTTTTGCCAGAGTTTACTGACATCGGTCGCCACGTTCCAAGCATTGCGGACCTGGTTGTTGTCTCCACGGTGAGGATCTTCAAGATTGGGGATGTGAGTCAGAATGATGCTTGGACCTGCTTGTGCGACCTCTATGGCGACTCTCTGCATTTCCTTCAGTTGATCCGCTGCGTTCGTGTTGCTTAACTTGCCGTCGTCATTCTTGAAGGTGGCTGAATTCAATCCGATAACGCGAATCCCGTGGAAAGTCTCGGTCGTGCGGGTGAGGTCAACAACCTGGTGATCCGGAAGCAGTAGTGCGAGTTCGTCCACGAAAGCGCGGAACCTGACCAAGTCGTGCGGATCTTCGTTGGCCAGATCGTTGTTACCGGGTACAAGCAAGATTCGCTTGACCGCGATCGCCCGAAAAAAGATGGCAACCTCGCGGGCAGCCTGTATAGGGTCCGTGTCCTCAATGCCAAAGTCTCCCGTAAACGCTACAAAATCCAGGCATGGGACCCGAACAGACGTATCATTGATGGTTCTTACCGCCCACGCAAGGCTGCTGCGGTTGTCGAGATAGTCTTGAAATCCTGCCTGAACGGGTCGATGCTTGGCACTATCAAACAGGTGCGCGTCGGTGATTTGTATCAACGTAACCGATTGAGCGCGAGTGGACCAAGCACCTGCGGTCAAGCAGATCAATGTGGCGGTAAGCAAAGACTTCATAAGCGTTCGCATATGGGTTGGCCGAATTATCGATTGCATCACTACCCGTGTCAATTATGAGATGTTTTTCGACTCGCAGGGCGTGAGACACTGGGGGCCCTGCGAGATCCAGCTTTTAGCGAGAGGCTCATTTCTGAAATACGAGCAAGAGCTCATGTTTGACGGCCTTTCCGTCCCGGGGATGTAAGTAGGGAATCTTAGGAAACGCCATTCGATACCTCGCTACCATGGTAAGACCGGAAGCCTCAGCAATCGACCTCATTTCGAACGGATTTGGGCGGCGATTTCCGGCTGTGACGTTGACAACCATGAATCCTTTTTTGCGCAGAATGCGAACGCTGTTGGCGATGACCGGACGGAGAAATTTGGATTGCCAGTCCTCGTAACGGGGGTAGCGTTTAAAGCTTTGCATCGCATTATTAGAGTACTTTTCCCAATCGAAAAAAGGAGGGCTCGAAAACACCAAGTCCGCCGTCCGACCCGGGAGCTTGGGAAGGTGGTGTTCTGCAGGGCCATGCAACAGCTTCGTTTTCGGACAGTCAAATCCTTGCGCGCGAATAGCCCGCTCCATCTGTTTAAAGCCGACCAACTGGCGTCGGTTGGGTTCGATGCCAATGTAGAAGCGCTTCGCAGCAAGAGCTCCCAGGAGCCTTCCGCCGTAACCCGCCGCAAAGTCGACGACAGTACCGCCCTCCGGCGTATATTTTCCGATGACCGCACGAGCTATTGCGGGGCGGTAGTTCGATACGCTAGCAGCGCTGGAGAAGGATTTCAAAATCCTTCGCAGCGAACTAGCGTTCGCTGCATAGCGAGTAGGCCAAATGTGGAAGGCCCTTTGAATTGCCCGCCGTAACAAGCGATCATTGCGAAAGACGTCCATGGGTGATAGGTACCTGCTCACGCGGGCGGACCACATGCCCGGTTGATATGCGTTCGCCAGGCGCAGCCCGGCGGTGGAGCAGGTGAGTTGCTTGTTGCGAAATACCCGATCCCAACCGTGGTTCAGGACGCGAGTAAATTCACGCTTAATTTCCAGGGGAGAAAGCGCGTAATAGGGAAATCCCCTACCGCGCCAATATTGAAACGCCACCTCGACGATTTGATCTCGGGTCTTCCGGGGGAGTTTTTGCCATACGGCACCCTTGATAAGGATATCGCGCGGGATCTCCGTCATCTCCGTCCGGGCGGAAGGGATGTAGTTCATGAGCCCGTTCCAGTTGGTTTGGAGCAATGAGTTGAGAAATCGACGCAGAGCAAAGTGGAGCGGCGAGACCAGTCCTCAGAAAAGTCATGATGGATTGCGGCATCGTTAGGCAGCGAGGTGCGCTTAATCACCGAAAACCCATGTTTGCGGAAAAATCTGATATTCCAAAACATCGCCAGTGCTAGAACTTTTCTTACCTGAGAGCTTTGCAGATGGCCGAGACATTCGCTCGTTAGAGCGTGGCCTATGCCTCGTTTTCTCCATTGACGTGACACGACAAGACCGTAAAGATAGCCGGCGTCGGCGTTGGCGCGGATTGCGCAGGAGCCTACCAACTCATCAGATACAAAAGCAACGAAGTAGTCCGAAACAATCGAATCTCTTCGAGCAGGACGATTGTTTAATGACTGGAGGCGAAGAATATCTGGCCAATCGGCTGTGCGGGCCTTGCGGATTCGATATACGGTACGAACTTGGGGCTGAACTTCTTGCGCCGACTTATCGAGGGATTTGACTGGCATGAGCGATACGTTACCTCTTCGGCAATTTCGACCGCTATTGTCTATCGTCAGGCCCGGTAATGATAGAGATTTAATATCCATAAGTCATTACTAACTTGAGATGGCTTGGTACGCGAGATGTGCTAGCCGGAATTCTTGGAAGGACGCAGAGTATGTGGATCAACGTCGAAGAGCGATGAGAATTCCTTGGTGGCCTCGGCAGCCATGGAAAGTAATACATCGAAGAACTGTCGATAGGTTGTTATTCCCAATTCGCGCAATGGCTCAACAACCTGAGGGTTTCGAGCTATTATCCCCATAGAAATGGGCGTTTCGTTCGGTGCGGAAAGCCTGGTGCCTAACGAGAAAGCCACATGGTATTTGTGTCTGAGGTCGGCGAATAGCTTTAGCTTATCTTGGGGAAGCTTAGGGAGGGTCTCGAAGCCGTATATATCGAAAAAAGGAAATAACATAGCGCTAGCCTTTTCAAGCCGAACGCTCATTGCGATGAGCCATGGGTCGAAGAACAGCTGCATGAGTTCTTCAAAATCAACGAGAACAATGGCTGTGTTTCGCGCAGCATCGTATGCGCCAGGTGACTGGAATCCGATTTTAGAGACGATAAATCCTCTATTCACACCGCTGTCTTCAAGGACCGAAAGAAATTCCAGCACGACAGCTTGAGGTACTTTCGAACTCCAGTACTTACATTCACAGGCGATTCGAATCGGCGGAACTGCGGAAGGATCTACGGCGTGCACGTCTATCTCTTTCGTCGTGCGAAGGCCCTGCAGCTTGTACGGAGTTTGCACGTCTCGATAGCCAAGCTCACGAAAAAGTTGGGCTACGTAGTCTTGCAGTTCGCGCCATGAGGAAGGTGGTGCGTCAAAAATACCGCCCTTCAGCCATTCGGATTGGGACATGGGCTTTTTTGCTCCGACGGAAACATTCACGGCTCAAATCAAAATCCAGATTAGGTCTCTGGCCAGGATCATGGTTTCCTTCGTGCCGCTTACGGATAGGAATCCCTCGCATTTGGAGTAAACGGTTGTCGTCCGGCAGGTGCTATAAAACGCCAACCGGCTGGTTAGTCTTCGCCCGTCGTGGTAAGACCTAGGGTCGGCCGCGCAAAGAGTGTGTCCAAATCGCTTTCAGCGTATCAACCAGGCGCGCATGACGAGTCTAGACCCTTGAGCTCTGGGCCGTGAGCAACCAGGCGCTTGAAGAATTGGGGGGGGTGAAAATTCTTAGAAAGCCGACGCAAAGTATCGAGCTTAACTGCCGGCTGCAGCGCTGTAACGTCCCGCAGCAGAATTGCGCATCCGATGCTAACCCCTCGGAGATATCTGCTGAATTCAGCAGGAGTTATTGCGATGCGCTCCTGATAGAGGTCCCATAGTCTCCGTGGAGATGCGGCAACGATCTTGTCTGCTGTCGCAACAAGTTCAACGTGCCCACGCGGCAATTTGCTATAAAACCACACGCGTGTCCCTGGCTGGATTCGGAGTTGACGCCGCCTTACTTCCGCAGTCTTTGAACCATCCAGAATCTTCAGGGCATAATCGTAATCGATGGAAATTAAGATATTTTCTGTAGGGACCATCAGGCTAAACCTTCGTCGATGATCTGAATCAGTTGTTCAGCCCGAAGCGGACGCGCGGTAACCAAATTTGCGCCGTCGATGGCAGAGAGTTGACGCAGCCTTTGCAGGCCTACCGGATTTCTAAAGACCATGATGTTATCGATTGTCGTCGCGACAACAGTGTCTGCCAAACAAATGTTCTTCAGGATTTTCCTATCGAGCACGCCGCGCCGTAGCAGTTCCTGATTTGCCCCGTCCTTTGAGACGAGCTCAGCCCTCACGACGCGGGCGGCAGCCGTAACACTGGCGCTTCCACCCTTTCGGGCTGACTCATAGAAGAGGATGGGAATGCCTTTCGTCAGAACACCACCCGTGCGCGGATGGCTGAAGTAAACTCGCTCCCGCAGCAGCACCGCTTCCGGCGAAGCAAGGAGAGAAAGCTGTTTTGCGCCGCCGATGAGATCGGCGGCATAGACCCTCCTGATTGGCACAATCGCTCCCGATCTGCCCGGTAGACAGAAAAGTGTGGGGGAAAATAGACTCTCGATCTGCTCCAGGGGTAGGTTGACGGTCTCCCCCGTTGGGCCCTTAATCAGGATTGTTTGCTCGAGCGAATGATAGGAAGGAATTGACTGCGGTAATTCGAGCCCCATTCCCTTTTTGAGCTGTTGACTAACGCAGGCCCAATTCTTAGAAGTTACTCCTCGGCCCAACGCAATCTTTTGGAACTCGGTGCTGTCAGAGGATGCATGGGCTGAAGGCCTGAAGCCGTGCGCGATGGCAATTCGCTTTGTCGTCACATGACCGGGCAATAAGCGGAGGCTTAGCTGGGTCGGATAGTCAGAGAACGATTCTCTGCTTATTGAATCAAGCAAGAAATCCGCCGCGAGGCCGACCGCTGCGTGATCCTCATCAACGCAGACAAACGCGCGGACAAGCGGGCGGACCGCCAAAGGAATTGCCCAGGAACCGAAACCGACTATCTCGCCGCTACGCGCAACGAGCACTCGGCGGTGTGGGCGTCCAGGATCATTCCTCGTTGCATCTTGCATCAGTTGCTGTGGGCACTTCATCCGTCCCAGAAAAACCTCGACTTGAGGCATATCATTCTCATGTGCCGGCCGGCCTTGCAGGACTTGTCCCGCAGATAGTGCTTGAACCTCGACGGTATCGATGGATTCTGAAGGTTCGACTGTATCGGCAAACTCGCTTGCGCCGACGACGTCCAGCGCATATTTGGATTGGAGAACTGCACGACCACGGAGGATCGCCTTTTCGGCAGTGACAAAGCCTGATGCTTTATGATGAATCGCTGTCGCCAGGTGAACCAAATCCGATTGATCTTGTGATCTGAGCGTTCCAGTAGAAGTTTCAGTCGGAAAGAGAACGGTCCCGAGTTCCACGACGATCTGATTCAGATGTTGCGGCTGAGGTGCCGTGAGTCGAGGAAGCCTCAGTGCCAGTTCCAAGATTGGATCTGTCGGCGCAGGAGCCGAAGTTCGCTCCAACTCTTTGATGAATTCTTCCGTAACCGCTAGGCGGACAAGATTGTTAAAGCTCGCGCGAACGATTCGACCAACATCTTCAACATTGGCCCTCCTTTTGACGAGATCGTAAAGGATGTTCAGATCTAAAACGTAAATTGGGGACACATCGAACAACCGGGAGGTTAACTTCAGGTCTAGCGGAGAGGACTGAACTGGAGCCCGGGCGAGGCCGAAAAGCCGCGGGCTATCCAGCTCCCGGACTCGAACATTTATTTGTCGGCCTGTGGTCCGCCCTCCGGCCCTAGTGCGCACGACCTCGAAAGAAAGGTTCTCCCAGAAGCGATTTGCGGCGAGATCGTCAGCTACCTTCGCGACGACGCTCATGAACTGCAAACTTTCGGCTCTTCGCACAATGGCTTCGACTAAACGCCGGCCAATCCCTTTGCGACGAAACTGAGGTAGCGTGAAAATCTGGAAGATTCTGGCCTGGGGGAACACGCCGCCGTGGAGCAAATGTCCAGCGTAAACGGATGCATTGCCCTCACGGATGACGGCGATCAGTAGCTTCCCCTGATCTGCGGCCTCTTTGTAAGCTCTTTCTGGGAGAAATCCTAGAGAGTTCTTGTCAGTGTCCGATGCCGTCCGCGCTTGGTCAACGTAGTCGGCAACTACTTCCGGTTCCGACAGAATGCTTACGTCCCATTGTGACGTGCTCAAATTGCACTCCACCTGCGGATGGCCGAACGTATCAATGTTTCGCGTTGCCATGCCGGAGCATACGCTTCATATGCACAACCGGACTAAGGTCAAATGCGGGGACCGACATGGTAACTTGAATATACACTGCAATATTGATTAAAAAAACAGCCGGATTCGAGCCGACTGTCGACACCCTTGGGATCATCCCTACTGACTTTTTGGCGTGGCCGCCGGACTCGGCGCTGGTGGGCAGCTCGCGGTGCATGGCACCAGCACACACGGAGCGGCACAGGTTGTCGTCGAGGAAGCCGGAGGCGTGGTCGGTGGCGCAGCGGCATTCTGTTTTTTGGTATCTGCGACCGTGAAGATCAGCGGCTTTCCCTGTTCGTTGCTCACGTTCAACGGCATATAGATCGGAGTTGACTGTGGCGTCTTGACGGCGTTAGTCGCGGCAGTCGCTTTTGTCTGCGCACTTGTGAGTTTACTTTTTGCATTGTCTAACGCCGTTGTTAGTTTGTCCTGGTCCGCTGGCGCCGCTTTCGCGGTTTTTGCGTCGTCCAATGCTTTGGTTGCTTTTTGCACGGCCGCCTGCGCATCAGCTAAATCCTTCGCAGCGGCGACCTCATCGGCTTTCAGCTTAGCCATGTCGGGGGGTGTGCTCCCAATCTGTAGGAGCGGGATCACCGCGTAGCTGCCGGCAGGGAGTGGCGTGCTTGTCTTGTCGTCTGGCGATGGCGTGGTGGCCGTCTTACTGTCAGGCGCACCTGCCTTCGGTGGATTCGAATTGCTGTTCGTGGTCATCGTGACATGATCGGTATTGTCTTTGGTGGTGTCGATGGTGATCTGTGTGGAACTCGTGCTGCTGCTGCTGCCGCCGGCGCCGGACGTGTCGGTGCTCTTCGTGTCGGGGGTTGGTGGGGGTAGCGTTACTAACGCAAAGTCGATGCCCGGTGCCGTCCGGAATTCTCTAGTGCTGGCATCGCTGCTGCTCTGGACGGATACGGCATCAATTACCCCGGCCTTTTCTCCTATGAGGGCGAACTGGCTTGGCCCAAGCGATTGAAGAGTCAGTTTTGAGGGCAGTAGCAGCCTCCTGAGGTCGGGCAGAGTGCCCACTACCCATTTCACTCCGTCGGTCGTAGTTCGTACAACGTCGATCCGTTCAGGGAGGTCGTTGATTGCCGCCCGAGGAATGTCGAGATAAAGGTTAATGCGTCCCGCCTCGTCCGCCGAGCTCCAATCCTTGGAATTTTGGTCATAAGCAGGACCTGTGCTGGGGCACGATTTCAACACATCGTTGCCGTTCAGCCACTGTACGTCGATCGTTGGCGCCACTGCTTGGCCTTGTTCCACAATGCCGTTTGTCGGCCCTAGCCCCGGCCCAGGCTTTAGGTTGCCGGCCTTCACCAACGTGGCCAGCGTCAGCCGCACGGGGGACAGCTCGATGTTATCAGCGCAGGTGGTGCGCACTGTTGGAATCAGAATCCGCCAGCCCTTGGTCTCGACCGTCGCCTTGCCTTCGCTTGCTGGCGATGCTACGACGTAGGGTCGGATCTGTACGTGGCGCTGTTCGAAACTCGGACCGATCCTAAATTGGGGCAGTGCCACAGTCGTGCGCAGGGCAGGGGTCGCCACGTTCTCGCCCGCGGTGGGGTGCGGGGGAAACTCCATCGAGAGCATGAGAGGATCATTCGCAAGGGCAGCCGTCGGTAGGATCAGCCGTCCGCATCGCGGCTCTCTCGGATCGGCAGCTACGGCGCCCCAAAATGGCCGCTCCTTCACGGGCTTCATCCCCTGGTTGGTTGCCGATTGTCTAAGCCAACCTTGCCAGGAGCGTACGCCTAAGACCGAGACATACAGCTCGTCGGGCGCTTCCGTGTTCGTGCTCGCATTCGGTAAGTAGTTGCATTCGTGAAGCGTCACGCTATTGGCATCGGCGGTCTCAAATTTCCAGGGTTGAAATGGAGTGATACTCGAGTAGTCGCTAGACAGCGGAAGGAAGGTGAGCGGTACCGGTTCTGGCGAATAGAACACGCTCTTACCTTCTGGATCGGACTGCTCGACCCAAAGTTGCATGGTCGAAACAAACGCCCGGCTAAATCTCTTGAGATCGTCTTCTCTCTTCAACCATCCAGCTCGGTATTTCGCGACGATTTTCGTTGTCGTTGTCGCGGAGGATTGGTTCTCTTGGTGTGGTTTAAGACTCGTGTCAATGGGCGGGCCGTGCGAGTCGGTTGCGAAGGATGTCACAACGGTTCGCGCCGCTGCTGTTTCGTCACGACGCACGGGCTGGCCGCCCCGTCGAGGGTTTGGCAAGGGAGTATCGATGGCGCCGGGCCCCGGCGTATCTTTCATTTGCTCTCTCAGCTGCTGTTGCTCCTTGTTCAGGTCCTGTTGCCGTTGTTGGAGCTGGTCTCGCTGTTGGTTCATCTGGAACTGCTGTTGCAGTTGCTGGTTCTGAAGCTCCAGTTCTTGCAGTTGCATTTGTTGGCTTTCTAATATCTGTTCTTGGTTTTCGAGTATCTGAACAGTCGCGGGAAGAGGGCGGAGTGAGCTATCCACGCTTTGGAGCAGCGAGCGCCAGTCTATTTCGAGACCAGGACAGACCTGCTCGTCCGGACATGCCCGCAGAAAATTTAAGTAGGCGCGGGAGATCTCTTCGCGAGGCAGCCGGCACGCCAGAAAGTCGCCTTGCTCGTCACACGACAGCGACCAGGCGAAGTCTTGGTGACGGTCTTCCAAGATGACTCGAGTTTGTGCTGTGAGCCAGTCGTAAGCCGAAGTCTTGTCCGTCGAGTTTTGCGCCGGAGATCTCGGCGCGACACCCAGGATTAAATCATCGCCCGTCTCACCGATCATGGCAAAGAACCGGCGGGGGGCCGGATCGGGTGAGAACAAGGGCGTATACGTCGAAAACGCAAAGGGTCCGGAAGAGATGGGAGCGTCCCCTTGCCCGGAGGAAATGATACAGTTCGGCGCGTCGGCACCGTTCGGGCACGTATCGAGGCTCACCGAATCGTTGTCGCGCCAGTTCTGTCGTCCCACCTCCCGTTGGATGCTGTATTCGGTTTGTGGGCGCATGCGAAAACCGTCCACGATCAATTCCGTAAAGCTTCGCCGGAGATCGTAGGGAATGACCACGGTTTCCGACGGATCGGCCAGCTGAATAACTGGAAACTCGTCTTCCGTCGCTACGTCAATGGAAACGTTCAGTAGGAGCTCGTGTGAGTTCAATGCGAACCAAGTGTTGGGCGCGACTTGATCGGTTTCCAACAGACTCCGAGACGACTTCAATTGATTGAGGGTGATGCTTCCTGCTGCTGCGGCACTCCCCGTGAGGTCTGTCCCCGATTGCGCTGCGGGCAAAACCGATGTGGCTCTTCCGCGCCAGTCGCGCACCCGCATCAGTGGCTCTCCGCGGACCGTCACGACCAGGTTTGGGTCAATCGGGCGGTCCAATTTCAGCAGAATCGGCGCACACTTTCCCTCCGCGCAAGGAAGCGGGTTCAATGCGGAGTTGGATGTAGCGGCTGCGTTGGCGGACGCGGCCTTGCCGACAGCGACGGCCGTGCCCGTCGTTTGGCTGGTCGATTGGGCGGTGGTTTGTCCAGTGGCCGGGTTCGTCGATTGAGTGTTTGTCTGAACCGTGGTCTGGACGACCGCCGCGCCATCCGCCGGATCAGGCTTCTCGTATACGGTGTTGTACTCCATACGGAGCACATGCATTTTCTTCTCGCGGTTTGCGACGAGAGAATAGTCATTGAGCGAGGCCGGCAATTTGACACTCGTCATCACGGTCCGAACGGACGTGCCGTATGGGGGCTGGGAAGAGTCAGCGGGAGATTTTTCGCGCGCGTGAGTCGCATCCATTTCGCTGGCATCAGGCGCAAGTGCAGGCGCTCCTTTTGGCTCGATCAATTCATGACGCGTCGCATGGTAGACCGGCCACGCGAAATATTTAGAGCCCTTGGCCACCGCTGAAAAATGCCCGTCCTGAGCCACGGGATCATTTCGATTCGCCCATGCGGCATCAATATGGAGTGGTACGCAGGCGTCTGCGTTTCCGAATTTGTCCGCAGTCTTGTCGATCAATTTCCGCGGCACGGTAACCAGGGCAAATGTCGACCGAATGCCCGGCGTCACCAATTGCTCAAAAGGAGCCGCTCCGTAATACCAGCCAAAGCTCTGTTCCGCGAGATCCGCATCAACTTTTGTGTGTGACCGCGGGGCCTCGTCATCGAGTACGCCGTTCTGAAATCCCGCGGTGTAAACGGACTGAACGAGGCTTCCCTGCAGTGCATCCGTCTGGCGCCGGTACGACGCGCTCACACCTAGGCCAATCAGAGTAAGGGCATTTCCCCAAAACGTGTTTCGTTTACTCGAGCCCGAGTAGTTGGCTAGGTTGTAGGAGCTTTGGCCCGGGTAGAGCGAGTAGACCTTGCATCCCGGACAATCCAGATTGAACTCGACTCTTGCCACATGGTCCTTGGCCTTCTTGGAAGGGTACAGGCCCACATCGAACTGAAGAAGGAAAGCCACGTTGTCAGGATCGCGGGTCAGGTCGTCCTGCAGGACAGAAATCTCGCGTGCCAATCGCTCGTACAAGAGCGTAATGAAATTATCGAGTCGCTTCGTCGCCGGATACGAAGGCGCATTCAGGGCCGCGCTCAAGTTATTTTGCACACCGGAGGGAAGACTCTTCAGCATCTCGGAGAAACCCATCAGGCTCGAGGACATGTCCGATCCTGAAGCCGGCTTCTGGACGCTGGTCCCCGTCACGGTTGGTGGCGTGGACAGCGTGGGCGCGGCTCCAGCCCCGCTGATCAACGAATTAACGCTCGCGAGCGATGCGCTAGTCGACGCCTCGCGGCTGGTGGCTTCATCTAGTTGCTTCTGCTGAGCGTCCGTCAGGTTTCCTGCGGCCTTCAAGGCTTGCAGGGCGTTGACCTCGTTGCTGGCCGCCGAGTATTGTGCCGTCAGGCGATCGCGTTCGCTGGTCAGAGTCTGCATGTAGCTGTTGTATTGATCGAGTTGCTGTGTTTGCGAGGCATGCAGCGAGTTGTAGTTGCTAAGCGTGTTCGCGGCGTTTACCGCACCGGCTTGATCGTACTGCACGCCCACTTCGAGCGCGGACTGAATGAATTTCAAGGCCGCCGCATTTTGCTGGCTGGGATCGAGTTGCGTTAGATCCTGGAGCGAAACTCCTTCGACGTCGCGCAACAATCCGTCGAGCAGCGCACTCATCCGTTCGAACTGCCAAATCTTTGGTTGCGCAACCGTAATGTCGCCCCACTGATCGGCGTTGGAATTGCGCTGGCTCAATACGGCGTCGGCGGCAAGACCATCGCCGCAGCGCAGCTTAGGCAGGGGGTTGTTTTCATCCGAGTTGTCGGCAGCTCTCGGAATCGGGGCAGCGTTCGCAGGACCAGCGTAGTCCCAGTCTCTGGTTTTTCTCGCATAGGAACTTCCGCCGCCGTCGAAGGACTGCGCCGCAAGCCCGGGTACCGAGACTGATACCGCAAGAAGAATAGCGAGGCATCGAATGGGCAAAGGATAGCGGGTTCTCTGACACGTCCGGCGGGGCATGGGTCCACCTTCCGTCGCCATGCCAATTCGATCAAGGCCTTCGAAGGAGCTTGCCTGCGAATACAGGCATGGCTGAGTTGCCGGACTATTCCATACACGTATCTTGAATGTCAATATCGAAGCGAAAAATTTATCTAGTAACGGATCAGTGTTACAAGTGGGTTTGCCTCAGCGCCCAAGGCAATTGCTCGTGGAGGGACATGAAAGCATTGGATGCAAGACGTCTAGGAGCACCAAGGATATGGGTATCTCGCGGGAGCCTCCCACTAAGGTTCGAACGAGCAAAATGCCGAAATCGGTCGACGAAGAGACCTGCTCAGGAAACCCGAGGTGTAGGCATGCGAACGGGCTAGGAGGCGATGGTCGACGGATTCGCGGGAACGAGGAGCGATTGAAACGCTTCGTCCGGAAAGAAACAAGTCAGATCGTCCTCCTGAGGAGTCGCGCGCTTCGGATCCCACAGCGCCCGAATCCCTTCGCGCTCATCTGGATTGAGGAACAGGACGTGTTTGACAGCGTCCAGTGCTTGCTCGCGCGCCTTGGATAGATCGTTCTTGTCGGGATCATCTTGCAGCAGCATATAGCTATACTTCTGGCCGTATGCACATGCGATAGACCTCCAAATGCGCCAGTTGCCCTGCCCAAAGCGCTGCAGGTAGTCCTCGGCATTTTGAATTGCATTCTGAAAACCATCGGGGCCCGGTTCGTACAAAAGGGCTTGCACCAACCCTTCATAGAAGGCGGGAGATTGCCGAGCAGCTCGATCGGCACGGGTGAATTCGAGAGTCAGGAGGAGACGGGTCCACAGGTATGCGCCCAAGAATCCGATGACCGCAAAGTAGATCAGGACGACAGCCACAAAACCACTCGGAATTGTCGGCAGGCCAAAACTGGGGGCGAGGTAGTCTGCGAGCTTGATAAACTTCGGCGGTATTTTGTAGAGGTCAACAAGGCCGACGCCAACGATGATTTTCGTCAGCCAGTCGGAGATTTGCTCCAAATTTGTATTGACTTGATAGAGCCGGTCCGCCTGCTCTCCAGAATTATTAGCAGCCTTCGCTTCTTGGATGGCTCGCGGAATCCCGAACAAAAAGCCCAGAATCGCGCCGGAAGTGAGAGCCGCACCGCCAACGAAAACCGCAGCGGGAATCGACTGCAGTTTGTTTCCGTGGGTCCAGCCAAATGCGACCAGTGCCGCGGTCCCGGCGGCGAGCAAGAGAATCAGGGGATTGCTCCACGGTTGGTCGGGCGCGATGGCCATTAGCTTTTTGAGCAAGTTGCTGTCCGAAGCGCGATCTGGCGCCGCTTTAATGCCCGATTTGGATAATGGTTCCGTCACGCCTTACTCGAGATCAGTTATTGCTGTGGCACTGTAACCCATCTAGCATTCCCTTTCAAACGATGATCGGTTCGGTTGCTTCGTCTCTCTCGGAGAGCCTAGGAGTGGTGGATTCGCGTCGGCAGGCCCAGACGAGTGTGCTTCCCGTCAGCTGTTAACCGAAAGGTGTCGTTTCGCGGGACGTTCTCGGAACGATGAGCTCGTTACACTTTTTGTGCGTGAGGTGCCCGAAAACCGCGACTGTCACCAAATTGTCACTAAAACTGAACTAAAACAAACGAAAACCACGCAACTCAAGAATACTCAAACCTGAGCTATCTGACGGCTGGCAAAGGGATTTAGTTGGATTTTGTGTCAGATAGCAAGACGGCGATTTAATTTTTCAAGACCGCCGGAGTCAACCGCTTTCCTACCCCTCCGCTTTTTCGGCGGCTCCTGTAATCGTAACTTACACCGCATTTGATGACAATCAATGTGCCGCAGCGAATGTCGCGATGTTCACGGAACCTCCCGCGTCCATCCGCGCAACTGCATGCGTCAACTCCCGCGCGATTCCTTCGGTCGTTCGCGCTGCGGGAATGATAAGATTCAATTGTAAGAATTCGCTGTCGCTCGCTGCGCGCGCAATTACGCAGTCAGCGAGGGGAGGCTCGTGCAATGTTTCGTCGAGCACGGATACTGGCTGTCGTTTGCGGAGTTTCGTTGGCTGCGTTTGGCGCAAGTTCTCTGCATGCGCAGAATTCCTCCACGCCGGATTCTCCAGCTGCACCGAATCCGGCTGCGAAATTCCTGAAAGTCCCCGTGCCGGCCTACCACGCCGAGCCACCCAAAGATCCTCTCCCGAACACACTCGATCCCGCGCAATTTGCAGACGCGCAAACTCGCAACATCTTCACGCTGGCGGCCAAAGTGAAACCGGTTCTCTATCAGGAGCCATGCTACTGCGGCTGCGACAAAGAAGTGGGGCACAAGAGCCTGCTGGATTGTTTTACTGATCTTCACGGAGCCCATTGCATCCTCTGCAAAAAGGAAGCAGTCCTCACTTACACCGAATCGCAGCAGGGCAAAACCGCCGCGGAAATTCGCAAGGAAATCATCGACGGAAAATGGAAACAGGTGGAACTCTCCGACTACGACACGCTGCCGCCCGCGAAATAACTGCATCCGATTGAAGGCCCTCGCGATATGACCGCCAGTCATATCCGGTTCCTAACAAGTTCAACGCCAGTTCCCAGTCTCGCTGCATCACGGCTCCGCGCGTGATAGAACACTCCTGCGGGTCAGCGGTAGCTGGTGCCGAAATGCATATCAACTCTCGGGGATTAAAGCGGCTAGTGTGAAGGCTGGGCAGACGGCCGCGCGGGCCAATCCTGCGGAGCAAAATCGACACCCCAGAAATGCGGGCTCGGTGAGAGGAATTCAACCCCGACACGTGTGCCCTTTTCGGATGTATCGCCAAGATATACGACCCGGCATTCTTGCTCTTCTTCGGTGACCGGATTAATCAGCACGAGTTCGGCGCCCAGAGCGAGCGTCTCTTGCAGATAAAGCAAGCCGCCATGCGCATTGATGACGATGGTCTGGCTGTTCTCACGGAACTTCTTGCCATCGCTATTTTTGGCTACCGCGCGCACGGGTATTCGCGTGAAAACGCGCGAACTGCGCCGGGCGGTGCTGTTTTGTGGCTCAGTCATGGTTATCTGGTATCCTGCATCGGGCCAGACAGCGAGTCAACCGTGCGCACTTGGAAAGTTTCCAAAAACGCAGCCCGCAAAAAGCTTGCTGAAATCGCACAAGGTTCCGTAGAATCGCAAAACTTGTTTGATGGCAGGGAGATAAAGCGCATTCATACCGCGCCGCGATATTTGCAGGTGCGGGCATCACAATCTTACAGCTCGGGGGCCCAGCAATGAATTTGATTGAATATATTGAATCCAGGCGGGATGAAAACTTAAACGAACTGAAGGAATTCCTGCGCATTCCCAGCGTCAGTACCAAAAGCGAACATAAAGCCGATATTGAACGCGCCGCCCATTGGGTAGCAGAAAAATTGCGCGCGGCCGGTTTGGAAAACGTCGAAATCACGCCCACGAAAATGCATCCTTTGGTATACGGCGAATCGCTGCACGCACCAGGGAAACCCACCATCCTTTTTTACGGCCATTACGACGTGCAGCCGGCCGAGCCTCTCGATCTTTGGACTTCCCCGGCCTTCGAACCCTCCGTCCGCGACGGCAAACTTTTCGGCCGCGGCACCGCTGACGACAAGGGCCAGGTGCACATTCACATCAAAGCGCTGGAAGCGCTGAAGAACCAGACCGGCAAGCTGCCTTTGAACGTGAAGGTGATGATCGAGGGCGAAGAGGAAGTCGGCAGCGTCAGCCTGTGGGATTTCGTGCAGAGCAATCGCGAGCGACTGAAGGCAGACGCGCTGGTGGTCTCTGACACTTCCATGCTGGCGAAGGGTGTGCCGTCCGTCACGTACGGATTGCGCGGCCTTAATTATTATCAGGTGGAGATCTCGGGACCGGCGCAGGATTTGCACTCCGGAGTTTTCGGCGGCGCGGTGCCCAACCCGATCACAATTCTTGCCGAAATGATCGCCAAGCTGCACGACAAGAATTTTCGCGTTGCGGTTCCCGGTTTTTACGACGATGTCGCGACGGTCTCGCGCCCGGAACGCAAAGCGCTCAATTCGTTGCCGTGGAAAGAAAAGGAATTTCGCAAGACGGTGGGAGCGCCCGCGCTCGACGGCGAAAAGGGTTTCACGATTGTCGAGCGGCTGTGGATTCGACCCACGCTCGAACTCAATGGCATCTGGGGCGGCTATCTCGGCGAAGGTGCAAAAACTGTAATTCCCGCGAAGGCATACGCAAAACTTTCCACGCGCCTGGTTCCCAATCAGGATCCAGCGAAAATCGCGAAGCTCGTCGAGCGACACATTCGCAAATTGCTGCCGAAGTCCGTCACCTGTAAATTCCAGGTTCTCAGCACCGGCAAACCGTGGGTTGCTCCATACACGCATCCGATTTTTCAGACGGCGATTCACGCGCTCGAAGCCGGCTTCGGCAAGAAAGCTGTTTTCATCCGCGAGGGTGGTTCGATTCCTTTCGTCACGCAGATGCACGACACGTTTAAAGTTCCCTGCGTGCTACTCGGCTTCGGATTGCCGGACGAAAACGCGCACGCTCCCGACGAACACATCGCTCTGGAAAATTATTTCGGCGGAATCAAAGCCGTCGCGCTTTTCTACCAGCAGCTCGCCGCGCAGTAAAGTTTTCGCTCAAAAATGGCGCGCACTGGAAAGGCCCGTTTTATCGGGCTTTTTTGAAGGTTTGACTTGCGTTCGGCGCTTACTGCCGCTATAGTCCCCAAGGCGTCCTGCACCGCAGGCTCGCCAGGCAATTTAAACTGAGGAGGAAAACGCAACTCGATGGCAAATCCGCTGAGCAAGTCCAAGATTATTGCGCACATCACTGAGAAGGTAAGCACGCCGGAGAAGCCCATTTCCAAGAAGCAGACCGTGGCTTTCTTCGACGAATTGTTCAAGTTGGCTGTGAAAGAGGCCAAGAGCGCGGGGAAGTTCGTAATTCCCGGCATCGGCCGCGCCGTCAAGGCGCATCGCAAGGCGCGTCTGGGCCGCAACCCCGCGACCGGCGAGACGATCAAGATCAAGGCCAAGACCGTTGTGCGTCTGCGCGCAGCGAAAGCATTCAAAGACGCCGTCCTGAAGTAGTCCTTCCGGCGCAGGGATTGACGACGAACCCCCAGGCACGCCCGCTCCGGAATACGGAACGGAGGCTTGGGGGTTTTGTCTTTTCATCCCATCCCGCGAAGCACAGATAAACTGTCTCGTTCCTTAAACATGCGGTAAACCATAGCAGCATTTGAGGACCACATGACCTCGCAGTATTGGGACGCGGATCAGGCCCGCGCGTACCACCAGTTTCAGTACCACTTTCCCGAAAAGGCCCTCGCTTGGAAGACTATCATCGTCGCTGGCGGCACGGGCGGCTTGGGCGCCCCCGCCGTCGCATTGCTCGCGCGAGAAGGCGCTCACCTCGTCATTGGCTATCGCACCGATCGCGAGCGCGCCGAAGCTTTGCGCCACGCGACCGAATCAGCCTACAGCTGCAGAATTTCGCTAGTCGCGGAAGACGTCGGTGCCGCCGAGGTCCGGGCGGCCTATCTCGCCACCGCGCAGAAAATTGGCGCTCCGCTTGCGGGCGGTGCCATCTTTCCGGGTGAGCCGACGCGCATGCCTTTCGAAAACCTGAATTCTGAAACTCTACTTGCCTCGCTGGAATCGAACTAGGTGGGACGAATTCTGCTGGCAGAAGAGTGTAGTGCGACGATGGACAGCAGCGTTTTTTTCTCGAATGCGACAATTACGTTACCGGCCAGGCCATCGCCGTTGATGGCGGCGTCACGTTGCGGCGCGACCGCTGCGTAGCCGCGCCGCTGGAGCCTGGAAAAGGAAAATGTCAGAACACTCCGGCCTGCTAACAGATCTATACGAACTGACAATGGCTGCGGGCTATCTGCAGACCCGCTTCGAAGCTCGCGCCACGTTCGAGCTATTCGTTCGCCATCTTCCGCCGCATCGGAATTATCTGGTAGCCGCCGGCCTCGAGCAGGCGCTCGATTTTCTCGAGAACGTGCACTTCACCACCAAAGAAATTGATTACTTGCGCCAGCATCCCGTCTTCCGCAATATCCGCGGCGAGTTTTTCGATTACCTCGCGAAATTCCGCTTCACAGGCGACGTCTGGGCCATGCCCGAAGGCTCACTGGTATTTCCCGGTGAGCCCATGCTGCGCGTCGTTGCGCCCATCATCGAAGGTCAGATCATGGAAACGTATTTTCTCTCGACGCTCAGCTACCAGACCATGATCGCTAGCAAAGCCGCGCGCGTCGTCACCGCCGCGCAAGGACGCCAAGTCGTGGACTTCGGCGCCCGTCGCGCTCACGGCAGCCAGGCCAGTCTGCTCGCCGCGCGCGCCGCTGCGATTGGGGGATGCCAGGGCACGTCCAACGTTCGGGCCGGCCAGCAATTCGGCATGGAAACGTATGGCACGCAAGCGCACTCCTGGGTGATGGCGCACGAGGACGAGACTGAGGCCTTCGCGCAATTTCTGGATGTGTTTCCCGAGCAAGCCGTGCTGCTACTCGATACTTACGACGTCCATACTGCGGTGAAACGAATCATCAGCATGAATCGCAAGCCCGCCGGCGTGCGCCTCGATAGCGGCGACCTCGCCAAAGACAGCCAGTGGGTGCGCCGCCAGTTGGATCGCGTGGGATGGAACGATGTGAAAATTTTCGCGTCAGGCGATCTCGATGAAACGCGCATTGCCGCGCTCCTTGCGAAACATGCCGCGATTGACGCGTTCGGAGTCGGCACCGCGCTCGCCACTCCGGGCGATGCGCCCCATCTGAATTTGATTTACAAGTTGGTTGAGGTAGAGCGCGGCGGAATCGTTCGCGAAGCTGCGAAACTCAGCGCCGCGAAAGTCACCTATCCCGGCCGCAAACAGGTGTTCCGGTACTCAAAGCCTTCCGGCGAATATCGCCGCGACCGGATCGCGCTCGAAGGCGAGCCTGCGGATGGCGGCGAGGCCATGCTCGTGGAAGTGATGCGCGCCGGCAGGAGGGTTGTCCCTTCGGAGCCTGTCGCCGATTTGCGCGCGCGTTGCCTCGCCGGACTCGCGCGCCTCCCGAAGGCTTATCGCCAGATCAACCGCGCCGCGGTGTATCCCGTGCACTACACCAAGCGCCTGGAAGCCCTTCTCGAAAAGCTTCGCCGCCGCATCCGCCGCTCCGCGCTAAAATAGCGGCGAAGCACGCGCGATTTCGTGCGCGCGCGTTTTTGCGGTGGGCTCCGCATTTGCGATTCAGATTCACACTCGGTGAACAATGCCAACCGATCGCCAAGAACAGGCCTGGGCGCTGCTGCAGGAAGCCTATCGCGCGCAGATGGAAGGCGACTACGATCACGCCGTCGAACTATACAAGAATTCTCTCGAGCTTTTCCCTACCGCCGAGGCGCATACATTTTTAGGCTGGACTTACCATTTTCAGGGGAAGATTGACGATGCGATTGCAGAATGTAAACGCGCCATCGCTGTAGATCCCGAATTCGGCAATCCTTACAACGACATCGGCTCGTACCTGATTCAGCTGGAAAAATACGACGAAGCGATACCGTGGCTCGAACGCGCCGTCGCCGCTCCGCGTTACGAGCCGCGCCACTTCGCGCATTTCAATCTCGGCCGCGCTTACGTTGCGAAAGGAATGCTGGCCCGCGCGCGCGAATGTTTCAACGAATCGCTACGCATCGAACCGCGCTACACCCTCGCGCGCCAAGCCGTCGAAAGCCTGCGGCGCATGGTCAACTAGGAATTCTCCGCCGCAGCGGCAGCCGCCGCGCCTGGCTTCAATGTCCGATCGTAAATCCACAGCAATAGCGCGGTCGTAACGCCAATCGCCGTCACAGCCCACCAGATGCGTTCCGGCCGTTGCTGCACTTCGCCGAAATGATGGATCAGCATTCCGCCGAACCATCCGCCGAAGAGCGATCCGATCCCGATCGGCAAAAACGCGAAACCCATGTACGTCCCCTGCTGCCCCGGCGGGGCCAACCGCGAAATATATTCGTAGTAGCGCGGGGATTGCACAATCTCGCCAATCGAAACGGCAAATAGCGTGACGATCACCATCGGCACCGTCGGATGCACGACTAAAATCACCCACGCCAGCGCCGAAATCAGCGTGCCGATGGTAATGGCGCGAAACGCTGGTATCTTCCGCGTCAGCAGGCTCACGATCATCTGCAGTGCGATCACCGTGAGCGGCCCGGTCACCAGCATCAGCTCTGTGTCCGTCTTCGGATTGATATAATTGTGCACGTAGAGCGGCAGAATAATAAATTCTTGCCAATACACAATCCAGTATCCGGAAAAAATCAGCAGGAACAGCATGAACTTCGGATTGCGCAGCACCGTGGCAAAATTTCGCGCCGCTTCTGCCAAGCTCGCCGCTTGCACTTCGTTCGATCGCCGCGGCTCCTTGAAGAACAGCACCACGGCGATAAACATCAGAAACACGCTCAACGCCGCCACGCGAAACACATTCTCAACGCTCAGATGATGGTGCACGTACGAAGCCACATAAGGCCCTGCCGCGCCGCCAATATTCACCAGCGTGTAATAAATCGAATAGCCGATGGAGCGGACGTTCTCTTTCGACGCGCGCGCCGTGGTCCCCACTACGCACGGTTTCACGAGCGCGATTCCCAGCGCCGGAAGCATCAGCACCACCGCAACCAGCACCACCAAAGGAACTGCGGCGCGCAACGGCGCAATCCAGCTCGATCCCAACGAACCCAAAATAAAATACGAGCAAGTTAAAATAAAGTACGCGAGTGACAGCGATCTGCGGAATCCCAGACGATCCGCCAGCGTGCCGCCGAACGCCGCGAGGAACCACACCAATCCGCCGAACAGTCCAGTCAAGCTGCCCGCCTGCTCCACGGGAAAGTTCAACGTCTCGTGCAGATACCGCGCCAACGAAGCGAACGCCGCGTAGTACGAAAGCCGCTCGAACAGCTCGCTGACATTCGCAACCCAAAACGGCCGTTCAAATCCCGTGCGAATTTCTTCGAATCGCTGTGAAAAGCTCAACGCGTCTCCCTGGGCTCCGCGTGCCTCTGCAGCCGCCGCGATTGTAACGGAAGCTCCGCCCCTGCGCCCCCGATTTTTCGTTCTTCCAGCCCTATGCTAAAATCACGAGTTTGGCGGGCTGCTGCACTTCCGCCTGTACACGATGCCGACATCTACAATGAAAGCCCTGCGCAAAATGCGTCCCCAGCGCGGTGCGCAACTCGAATCCGTTCCCATTCCAACGCCGGGCCCTGCTGAAGTTCTGGTGCGCGTGCGCGCCGCGTCCATCTGCGGCACCGATCTGCACATTTACGGCTGGGACCGCTGGTCCGCCTCGCGCATCCATCCGCCAATGACCTTCGGCCACGAATTCTGCGGCTATGTGGAAAGAGTCGGCTGCGAAGTAACCTCCGTCAAGCCCGGCGATTTCGTCAGCGCCGAAATGCATGTTAATTGCGGCCATTGCCGCCCCTGCCGCATGGGCCAGCCGCACGTTTGCCAGAATGTAAAGATCATTGGCATAGACGCCGACGGCTGCTTCGCCGAATGCGTCGTAATTCCTATCCGCAACCTCTGGAAAATTGACCCGGCGATTCCCGAACACTACGCTGCCATTCTTGATCCGCTTGGAAATGCCGTGCACACTGTGCTGGCCGGCGAGATTGCCGCGCAAAATGTAGTGGTCACCGGCGCCGGTCCCATCGGTCTGATGGCCATCAACGTCGCGCGCGCCTGCGGCGCCGCCATGATTTTCGCCACCGAAGTGAATCCGCATCGCCGCGAGCTGGCCATAAGAATGGGCGCGGACGAAGCGCTCGACCCCGCGCAAGGTGACGTAGTCGCGCGCGTCCGTGAAGCCACCGAAGGCGCGGGCGCCGACGTGCTCCTGGAAATGAGCGGCCATCCCGCCGCGATTCATCAGGGCTTCGAAATGCTGCGCCAGGGCGGCCGCGCGTCGTTGCTCGGAATTCCCAAGGATCCAGTTACCTTCGATCTGGTGAACGACGTGATTTTCAAAGGCGCCACCGTGCAAGGCATCTACGGCCGCAAAATGTTTGAGACCTGGGTGCAGATGACCGAGCTTCTGAAACATCATCGCCTGAACCTCGAACCGCTTTTCAAAGAACGCGTGCCGCTCGACAATTTCGAACAAGCCTTCTCACTTCTGGAATCCGGCCTCGCCGGTAAAATCCTGTTTTATCCTAACGGCGCAAATAAATAACGCGCCACAAATCCGCCGGAGGAATCATGAGCAGTGCCACACGTCCCCAACTTCAGTATCTGCATGACGCCATCGAAGACCTGAAATCGAAGCATTTTTACTTCAATCTGAAAATCCTGGAAGGCGAGCAAAAACCCGTCGCGAATTTCGACGGCAAGGAAGTCATCAACCTCAGCTCCAACAATTATCTGGGCCTCACCACGCATCCCAAGCTTCGCCGCGCCGCCATTGACGCCACCCGCAAATTCGGCGTCGGCTCCGGCGCCGTGCGCACCATCGCCGGCACCATGAAAATGCACATGGACCTGGAGGCGCAAATCGCCAGCTTCAAAAAAGTAGAAGCCTGTGTGGTATTTCAGTCCGGCTTCACGGCCAACGCCGGCACCGTCTCCGCAATCCTCGGAAAGGAAGACCTCGTCATCTCCGACGAGCTGAATCACGCCTCCATCATTGACGGCTGCCGCCTCTCGCGCGCCACCATCAAAGTCTTCAAACACAAGGACGCTGCCGACTGCGAACGCGTTCTGCAGGAAACGAATGACTGGAACGGCAAAAAGCTGCTCATCACTGACGGCGTCTTTTCCATGGACGGCGACATCGCCAATCTCCCAGCGCTCTGCGACCTAGCCGAAAAGTACAACTGCATCATGATGGTGGACGATGCTCATTCTTCCGGCGTTCTCGGAAACCGTGGCCGAGGAACCATTGACCATCACGATTGCCACGGCCGCGTGGACATCCAGGTGGGCACACTCAGCAAAGCCATTGGCTCGATCGGAGGCTACGTCTGCGGTTCGCGCGACCTGATTGATTTTCTGCACCAGCGCGCCCGGCCATTTCTTTTTTCCACCTCGCATCCGCCCTCGGTTACAGCCACCTGCCAGGCCGCGTTCGAGTTGCTCGATTCCGAAGCCGGAGACAAGCTCATCAAAAAGCTCTGGGCCAACACAAAATTCTTCAAGCGCAAACTGAAGAAACTAGGATTCAACACAGGCAAGAGCGAAACGCCGATTACACCTATCATGGTGGGCGAAGCGGACAAAGCATTTCAATTTTCGCGGGAATTATTCGCTGAAGGAGTTTTCGCCGGCGCGATCGGCTTTCCGACGGTCCCCGAAGGGAAGGCGCGCCTGCGCACCATCGTAACCGCCACTCACAAACGCGCCGACCTGGAGCGCGCCGCCGAAATCATCGGGCGCGTTGGCAAAAAGGTCGGCGTCGTTTCGTAGGGCGCACCGATCGCCGGCGCTACGTCGTCGCCATCACAGAACCGCGAGCTTCACACTGCCGCCACGGCAGCCGCCACCTGCGGCCGCATATTCTTGTAACTCGCGAGCGCCACGGCGCCGATTCCCCAAATCACAACGACAAACGAAATCCATCCGCCCAGATAAGGCAGCATCCCTAGCGCGCGCAAAATCGCCAGACCCAGCGCTAAACGTCCCAGCGCTGCTCCTACGCCGGCGCTCGCGCCCAGAATTTTTTCTCCCAACCACGCGCCCACCAGCACTTGCGCCGCATAAATACAGATCAACCACAGCATCATCGCCGAAATCCCCACTCCCAATCCAACCACCGTGATGCAAACGATGAATGCGGCAATGGGCATCGCAAACAAGAAGAGCACGCCAAATCCGATCGCCGGAGCGGTCTTGTTACAGGCCCTCACTGCGTCAAAAAAGAACCCAGGCATCAGGAACAACAACGCCAGCCCAAAAACGAAGCTCGCGCCCCACTTCAAAATCTGGTGCACGTAGTAACGCGCCGACGAATAATTGGTCTCCGAGCTGCGCTTGGTGATTTTCCAATCCAGAGGGCTGCCCATTTTCGCGCTCGTTGAAACTTCGGGTTCTTGTCGTAGCTCGGCTGTTGTCTGCCCCGCGATCTCGGCCCGTGATCCAATTGTTAGATGTCCACTGCGAATCCTGGCGTTACGCCCCAGTTGCCCGTTGATGTCCACATCTCCCGAATAGGCGAGCAAATCCCCCACAAGTTTCCCGTTTACTTCCAGGTGGCCCGATCCCGCCGTCAACGTGCCGTTCACGACTGCATCCTGGTCCAGGTTCACATCGCCGGCCCATGCCATCACATTGCGCGCCACCTTGCCATTAAGCTGCAAGCTCTGCACAAACGCGCGCACGTTCCCATCCACCGGACCATTCACACGCAATTGCTGGCTAAACGCGATTATGTCGCCCTTGATGTGCCCGTTCACCGTAACATTGCTCGAAAATGTAATCAGGTCGCCTTCCACGTCGCCATCAATCCGCGTAGAACCCGCCGACACGATCAAATCGGTGTGAATTACTTCTCCCGCCGGCAACGTATAATTCGGATCGCCGTGCTTCAGTTCCGCGGCTCCAGCCGAAGGAGGCAGCGCCACCATCAGGGCCAGCGCGCCCATCACCACCGCCAGCGCCGTGGTGCGCCGCAGGCGGCGCCGCAGCAGCCACATCACCACCAGCCCCAGTGTCGCCATTGCCAGAAATTCGATCAGGCTTCGCATCGCGTCCCATCCTTTCCAGAATGCACCGCTGAAAAAAAGCATAGTCAGTAAATTTCCCTGCGTGAATCCGGCTTGCGAAGCCCGCGCTTGCCACGGTTCGATGAATCCGCTCCATGCCGTGTACGCTCCGCCCGCGCTCAATCCCAGCGCCGTAATCCAGCCCCACGGCGCGCCACCGTGCTCAGGCGCTTGCACCAAGCGCGCAGGAACTGATTCTTCGTCCGCTTCCAGCGATTCGCGCAACCACACGCTTTCGGTTTGGAGCGCACGCAGCAGCCCGCGACATTCCGCGCACCCGGCTGCGTGCGTACGCACTCCTTCGGCGTGGTCCGCATCGAGCTGCCCTTCCAGATACAGCAGCGCCGTCATTTCATCGAAATGGCTCATGGTCTTCCCCCGGCAGCCGCGCCATGCAATCCGCCGCCGCTTTCCGCCAGTACTTCGCGCAATTGATGACGCGCGCGCAGCAATAGCACTCCCACGAACGCGCGCCGCACTCCCAGCGTGTCCGCGATTTCGTCGTAACTCATCTCCGAGTAATAACGCAGCACCAGCGCCATGCGCGCGCGGTCCGGCAATTTCGCCAGGCCGGCGCGAACATGCTTGCTGTCGTGATCTATTTGTAGTTGTTCGAGTTGGCTCGGATCAGGATGTTCCAGCGGCAGCGTCTCCAGGTCTCCGGTTTCCAGATCCTGGCGAATTCGCCTGCGCCGCAGCAGGTCCCAACAATGATTGCTCGCCACTTTGTACAGCCACGCCGTGAAGGGCCGCGACGAATCGTACATCCCGAGTTTTTGCCGTACTTTCATGAATATTTCTGTGGTGGCGTCTTCCGCATCTTCACGCGTCGGCAAGGCCCGCCGGCAGAACCGGAAAATCGCCGGAGCGTACTGGCGATACAGGTCGCCCCAGGCGTCTGAATCGCCCGCCCGGACCTGCGCTAGCAAATCCGCTAGTTCCGCGGTGCTCATTTCGCCGATGCTCTTACGTCGCTCCATATATGAATACGCACAATCCTATCGAAATATTTCAAATCCGTGACATATCAGTCGCTTACGCCGCGTCGCGTCGTTTCTCCCAGCTGGGTTCTGGCCGGACACTTCGTCGTCCCCAAAGAGCGAGTATAGTGTTTGCGAAAAAGTGGAGCAGGTGTGAACCCGAGCACGGGGTGAGGTCTTGGGCCAGTCGAAGTGTGCATGAGTGGAGATTGGTGACCGTTCATTTGTACTGAATAGAAACAATGAAGTGCTTTGTTTTGTTGGATTTACAAAATTTTGGTTCAGGGAAAGCGGTTCATTTGTATTGAATAGAAATTGGCGTTTTGGGGGGCGTTCGACCCCTGGGCGGCTGGCTGGGAGCACCGACGGGAGAGCACTGGAACGGCCGCGGGTTAGGTTCGACATTTTCACAGATTCATCATCCCCTTGTGGTGCCCGAAATGCAAAACGTCGTGTGTGTACATCGCTTGAGTTCGGCGAAGGGCACCGCTCCTAGGGCCGGTGTGCCGCGACGGGAACCGCAAACTCAAAAGCTAAGGCACGTACCTAAAGCTGGACGCCACAAATTCGAAACCTTGGGCTGCGTTCGTTTATCCGCGAACCGTATAGGCGCAAGCTTGGCGTGCCCAGCAGCGCTGCCAATTCTCGAAGAACGCGACATCTTAAACAAGTTATTGCACTTATACCGAAAGAAGCCATAAAAGATGAGCGGCCCGGCGCCCCCTAGCTTGGCGGGCCACCGAGCCGCTCAATTCTGTCCGAATCGTGGTGAGCTTTTAGAACAAAAACTTCAATGCAAACTGGATGCTCCGCTGGCCGCCACCCCCCAAGACAGGGTTGCCCAAGCCGACGTCCGAAGTCGTCGTAATCGCATAGAAGCCGCAACTCCGGCCAATCGTAACGGTGGGACCGCACGTTGCGGGTGTGCCGTCGCTAATGCCGTTGGGTGCAGCGTCCGCAAAAAAGGCTGGCATCAACGGATTGGCAAAAGTGGGGTGATTGAATAGATTGTAAAAATCCGCGCGGAATTGCACCTTCAATCGCTCGTTGATCGAAGTCATTTTGCTGACGGCAAAGTCCAGGTTCCGATAGTTCGGTCCGAGAAGCGAATTGCGGCCCTCGTTGCCGAAGTGGCGTGTTCCCGCCGTGCAATCCGTGTCAGCGTTTCCGCCCACCAGCGTGCATGGGACCGCGAAAGACGTCAGGTTAAGGAATTCGGAGGGATTGCTGTAGTTATACTGGACGGGCCCAGAGACGTCAGGACGCCCAAAAAATTCTCCGCTCCCATCGTAATCGCCCTCGAAATCGTAATTCAGCGAGAACGGATGACCGCTCATAACGGTCGCGACTCCGCTCAATGCCCACCCAGATCCAAACTTCCCCAACGATTTTGCGGCTGGTACGTCGTACGTTGACGTGATTATGAAACGGTTGCGCACATCAAAATTGGAGGGGCCCTTGTTTCCCGCCGGATTGGTGCTGTCGTCCGGCTGCGAAGCATTCGGGACGTAATCCTGCCCGTCGCTGGCCGTATCAATCGAATGTGACCAGGTATAGGCCACCTGATTATTGAAATGATGCCAATTCCGCTGCGTCAACGATACCTGCAGTGAGTTGTAATTCGAATTGGCGCTGGTCTGGATTTGATTGAGGAAGAATGGCGGGTTTGGCGCCAAAGAACTCAGGGGTATAGTAAAGCCAACAACCGGTGCGCCCGCGCATTCCGGGGTGCCGCGTGAAATACCGCTCGCGACTCCGCACAGCTCGTCAATCTGCGTTATTTGCGCCTGGCTTGGCTGATTGATGTCCACGAAGTGGAAAAGCTTTCGGCCCATCGATCCCACATAGCCCAGTTCCAAAACAGTATTCTGCGCGAGCTCCTGTTGGATATTGAAGTTGTAATTGTACACGTAGGGGGTACGCAGTTTCTGAGACACGGTGAACGCGTCCGTGCTAGAGGCGGATCCTGGTGTCACAGAGGCTGGATTAAAAATAGGTACGTTCGGTTGAATAATCGTGTCGTTGGTTAGCGGGCCCGTCGTCCCTGTAGGGAGCGCAGGATTCAGGCTGAACGTGATGAAGACAGGATTGGGACCGATCGGATTGTAAGCAGGCCCGGTATTGTCCGTGTTGTACGCAAGTTGGCCGGTGAAGAAGTCCTGCGATCCAGCGTCATAGAAAACGCCAAATCCTGTGCGCACCACCGTCTTTCCCTTGCCGAATACATCGTAGGCGAAGCTCACACGCGGGCTGAAATTATTCAGATCCTTGGGATAAAGCTGACCGGGGCGGACGAGCCCGACGGTCGGGTCATAAATACTGAGCTGGTTGCCATCCGTGCCGATCACGCCAAAGTAATCCCAGCGAAGACCGAGGTTCACCGTCAGCTGGCTCGTCAGGTGATAGCTGTCTTGGATGTAAAAGGCCAGGAAGTTCTGGTGCGCGTCCCGTGTAGTGTTTCCGAAGTTTTCGGTCCCGCCATCAAGCCCGCCTCCGAGGAACTCGGCAAGGCTGTTGAAATCGAGCTCACTCCGCGCGAGTAGATCATTGAATGATTTCACTGTTGTCCGGCGATACTCACCGCCAAACTTGATGTCATGCCGGTTTATCTTCCACGAGAAATTATCGAAAAGTTGATAATTGCTGTCTACGCGGTCGCGGGGATTTGAAAACCCGTTGGAGCCAAGGTGGGCCAGACCACTCACTTCGATCGTGGGTAGGCCGAAATCGCGAGGCAGAGCCGTGCCCGGACCGAGCAAATCGAGTGTATTGATCCCCAGCGAAACATTCGGGTCGCCGAAAATCGGCGCATCTTGCGGGAAAAATCCGTTGCGATAGCGATTCCATCCGAACCGCAATTCGTTTACTTGCTCTGCCGAAACTGTTCGCACCCAGCTTAAAGACACCAACTGCGTCCGGATCGGCGCATTTGTATTTGTATTCGCGAGATTGTTACCGCCTCCCACTCCGAGCGGAAAGCTCTGATGGCTGTTCCCGAAGAAGTAACGCCCGGAAATCTGGTTGTTCGCGTTCACGTTGTAATCAATCTTGCCGATCGCGCTGTCCAGATTGTTCGACGCGGGTCCTCCAATCGCCGATGTCGTAGGCCAGACATCATGGAAACCGGAACAATGGCCGTTGGCATTGCACAAGTTGTAGAGGTTCAAAATCGTGGGATTGATTACGCTGGCGTTCGCGTTGACGCACGCAATCACCGTGCTGGTGCATGGCACGGTGCCCCCCAAAGACGCGATCGCTTGGGTGTAATCGTTGGGGTCTCCGGCAATTCCATCATTTAATGTGGGTACGCTGTTGAGCGAAGTGATGGCCATCCCTTCGCGCTGCCCTTCGTACGACGCGTAAAAAAACACTTTGTCCTTAACGATGGGACCACCGAGCGTTCCTCCAAATTGATTATTCCGGAAGGCGTCCTTTGGCTGGCCCACCTCGTTGAAAAAGTTCCGCGCGTTCAGCACCGCGTTTCTGAAATCTTCGAATGCGCTGCCGTGGAATGTATTGCCTCCGCTCTTGGTGATGATATTCACCACGGAACCTGAATTTCTGCCGTACTCCGCCTCCGTGTTCGACAGCACGCTCAATTCCTGGATGGAATCTTCCGGTAGAATCGTGCCCGGCGTGCCGAATACACCGCCCTGATTGATGGCCGGCAGGTTCCGGTAGCCGTCGTTCATGTCCGTGCCATCGAGCAGGTAATTGTTTGCGCGGCCGCGGCTGCCATTCACGCTGAACTGGCCGTAGGAGCCGGGAGAATCTCCGCCGCCGTTCGGCTCGCCTGTGGCGCCGGGAACTAAGATCAGCATCTTCGTGTAATCGCGGCCATTAATCGGCAAGTCCTCCACAGCGCTGCTCTCGAAAGTGCCGCCCAGGGTATCGCTGGAGGTTTCCACCACCGGCACTTCTTCCCCAGACACCACGATCTGCTGGTTCACCTGGCCCGGCTTCAGGGCGACGTCCACGCGGCGCTCCGCCGCAACAGCAACCGCCACTCCGGCAACCTTGGACTTCTGAAAGCCCGACATTTCCACAATGACGTCATACGTTCCCACCGGCAACTCTGGCATCAGGTAGCCGCCATCCGTGGTCGTATTCGTGATGCGGTCCACTCCCGTGTCTATGTTGTGCACCGTCACCGTCGCGCCCACGAGCGCGGCGCCGCTGCTGTCCGTCACTGTGCCCTGGATCGTTCCGCGAAATGACTGCGCCCATCCCGGCGCTGCTGCCAGCGTCATCATTAAAACCGCGCACACGATCGCAACGACTACACCCCAACGGCCGAAACTCTTCATGGCATTCTCCTGTTAGGCTTATACGGCGTGCGAGGCAGGCTTGTCCTATCAAAAAAGAAAATGAGCGCGATAAATCCTGCAGACGACTCCCCGGGCCCCACGAATCCACCCCTCAAAATTGATGCAATAGCTATAAGCCTCGGGGGGAGGGGGAGTCAAGCAAGTTATGTCGCGGGAAACGAAGGCGCTTTTGCCGCGAGCGTTGACCTAGGTGCCACTTCGCCGCGCGGGTTGCGCTTGTCGCGCGAAGCTTCAGTTCTGCGCCACCGGTGCAATGCCGTTCACCGTATCCAAGTGAAATTGCACCACCACGGTGTTGGCGATCTTGTCGAACGGCAGGTTATGCGTCATCCCAAAATCCCGCCGGTTGAACGAAAAACTTCCGTCAATCCAGTCGTGCCCGTCGTCCTGCCGCAGTAGCGTGATGGAGACCGGAACCGGCTGCGTGATTCCGCGTATCGTCAGTTCTCCATTCATGTGAAATTTCGTGGGAGCGTCGCCGGCGGTAATGCTCTTCGAAGCGAATTGAATTTTCGGATGCTCCTGCACCGAGAAGAAATTCTTCCCCTTCAATTCTTTGTCGCGCAATCCGCTGCCCGTCGTCGCGCTCGCCGCCTCGATTTCCAGCGCCAAACAAGCGTCTGCAAATTTGCCAGCAGGCATCTTCATGTTCGCGTCCCACTTGTGAAACACTCCCACTACTTTCGCGAATGACGAGGTGGCGTGAAATTCAATCTTGCTGCTCGTTTTCAGCACATAGCGGGTCTGTGCATCCTGAAGCGGCGCCGCCATCGAGCCTGTAGCGCAAATCAAAAGTACGCACATGCCGAGTGCGCGGATCATGAAAGCTCCTCGAAAAAGACTCTCGACCCCGTTTCGACGCCCGTCAAATATATGCGAACAGTCGACCGGTCACCAACATCCCTGCGGGCACGGCGAGCGGCGGCCAGCTGCTCCCCGAAGTAGACCGCGTCTGCCCGTCTGCTATACTTTCTTTCCCGCGCCGCACGCGCCGGAAAACCAGCATGCCTCCCACAGACCGCAAGCGCCTCTTCTTGATTGACGCCATGGGCTACATCTTCCGCGCGTATTTCGCTCCCATGGACCGCCTGCAAACTTCCTCCGGCATCCCGACGAAAGTGCCGTACCTCTTTGCCACCATGATGCGGCGGCTGCTCACGAACAAGGACCGCCTGCCGGATTACGTCGCCGTAGCGTTTGACGTCAGCGCGCCCACTTTTCGCGACAAGCTTTTCGCCGCGTACAAGGCACAGCGCCCGCCCATGCCCGACGATCTCTCCGTGCAAATTCCTTTCGTGCGCCGCTATTGCGAAGCCATGCGCTTGCCCATCCTGGAATATCCCGGCTATGAAGCGGACGACGTGATCGGCACTCTTGCGCGGCTCGCCTCCAAGAAAAACCTGGACGTTTTTATCGTCACCAGCGATAAGGATCTGCTGCAGCTCGTCACCGCAAACGTCCTGGTTCTGAATCCCACCAAAGCCGACCTGATCATTGATGAAAAAAAAGTGGAAGAACTGATGGGCGTGCCGCCTTCCAAAGTCGCGGACGTGATGGCTCTGATGGGCGATTCCATTGACAATATTCCCGGCGCGCGCGATCCCAATGAAAAGGTCGCGCCCGGCGAACGCCGCAAGCCCGGCATCGGCGAAGTGGGCGCGCGCCAACTGATCCAGCAATTTGGCAGCGCCGAAGAGACGTTGAAACGTGCGAGTGAAGTGAAGCGCGCGAGCTACCGCGAGGCCCTCGAAAAATGCGGCGAGTTTGTCACGCTCAGCAAAAAGCTTGCGACGATTCCCACGGATGCGCCCGTCGCGCTCGACCTGGACGCAATGGAAGTCGGCGAGCCGGATTCCGCCGCGCTGCGCGAACTCTACTCGGAGCTCGGATTCACTTCTCTTCTGCGCGAACTCGCGCCACTCGCCGACGCGCAGCAAACGGAGTACGTGCCCATCGAGCCGCCGCCTGCATTCAAAAAGTTCCTCGATGCAATCCCGCTGAAGCAGGAAACAGCCGCGTGGCTTGCGCTCGAAGCACAGGACTCGGACGAAGAAGGCTTCGGAACGCGCGTCCTCGCCGTCGAAGTTTCCACGAAAGCTGGCCAAGCACGCATCGCCGCCAACGACGCTGAGAACAAAACCCTCGCCGCCATGCAGGACTGGCTCGCCGATTCCAAGCACGCGAAAGTCGTTCACGATCCGAAATTATTTCAATTGCTCGCCGCTCGGGCGGGGCTTCGCGAAGGCGGGGCCGTGGCCGCGCCAAAACGTGGAAAGAAATCGGCGGCGGCCGCGGCCGTGTCTGCGAACTCCGTCGCCGGAATCCGCCACGCCACCATGCTCTATTCCTATCTGCTGCGGCCCACCACTGCAAATCACGAATTCGTCGAAGTCGTCCTGCGCCACCTGAACCGCACGCTTTCCGGCGCAGCGGGCGAGCGTGCCGATTTTCTGCTGCGCGTCGCGCCGGTGCTCCGCGCCGAAGTCGAAGCGCAAGGCTTGCTGGACCTTTACGAAAAAATTGACCTGCCGCTTTCCGGCGTCCTGGCGCGGATGGAATCCGCCGGCGTGCGCGTGGATCCGGTCGAGATGGACCGCATCTCCGCCACCACGCTCGAGGAAATCGGCAAACTGGAAAAATCCATCTACGGCCACGCCGGGGTCGAGTTCAACATCAATTCGCCGCAACAGCTCGCCGAAATCCTCTTCGACAAATTAAAGCTGCAGCCTCCGCGCCGTAGCCGCGCCAAAGCGCGCTCCACCGCGGCCGACATACTTGAAGAACTTGCGGCCGTTCACGAGTTGCCGAAAAAAATCATCGAATATCGCGAGCTCGCCAAACTCAAGTCCACTTATTCCGACGTGCTGCCGCGGCTGATCCATCCCGTCTCCGGCCGCCTGCACACGCGCTTTTCGCAGACCGGCACCGCAACGGGCCGCCTCAGCTCCTCCAATCCAAATCTGCAAAATATTCCCATCCGTACGGAGCTTGGCCGCGAAATTCGCGCCGCTTTCGTGGCCGCCCCAGGTTGCCGGCTTCTTTCCGCGGATTACTCGCAGATCGAGCTGCGCATTCTCGCTCATCTTTCCGGTGATCCCGTCCTCGTCGAAGCTTTCCGCCGCGGGGAAGACATCCACTCGCGCACCGCGCAGGAAGTTTTCGACGTCGCACCTTTCGCGCAGACGCGCGAGCATCGCCGCGTCGCTAAAGTCATCAATTTCGGCGTGATTTACGGCCTTTCCGCGTTTGGCCTGGCCCAGCAGCTCAGCATTGACCAAAAAGAGGCCGCGCATTTCATCGCCAAATATTTCGAACGTTACCGCGGCGTGAAAGATTTCCTCGATCGCCAGATCGCCGAAACGCGCCAGACCGGCGTCACCAAGACTCTCTTCGGCCGCATCCGCCAAATCCCCGAAATCAATTCGCCGCAGCCCAACATGCGCAATTTCGCCGATCGCACCGCCATGAACACGCCGATGCAAGGCGCCGCCGCCGACCTGATCAAGCTAGCCATGATCGAACTTGATCGCCGGCTGCCTGCGGAGAATTTTCAATCACAAATGATCCTGCAGGTTCACGACGAGTTGCTCTTCGAAGGCCCTGAGGAAGAAATCCCCAGCCTCACCAAGCTGGCCAAAGAAGTGATGGAGGGCATCCACAAGCTAAACGTCCCGCTGGTAGCCGACACCAAAGTAGGCCCCAACTGGCGCGACATGAAGTGACGACGCGACAAGCATCGTGTTATGTTTCTGCCTTGGAATTGAAACAAACGACGAGGTGAAACAATGAGCCACGCCAATCATCCCGAAGGTTTTCTTCGATTGGTAGCCGACGCCAAAAAGCGCATCAAAGAAGAAGACGTCCAAACGACCAAAAAGAAACTAGACGCGGGCGAAAAATTGATCCTCGTGGACACCCGCGAAGAAAGCGAATGGGCCCGCGGCCACATTCCCAACGCCGTGCACCTCGGCAAAGGCATCATCGAGCGCGATATCGAGAAAGCCATCCCTGACAAATCCGCCACCCTCGTCCTGTACTGCGGCGGTGGCTTCCGCTCCGCCCTGGCAGCCGACAACCTGCAAAAAATGGGCTACACCAACGTAATTTCCATGGACGGCGGCTGGCGCGGCTGGACCGAAGCCGGCTTCCCGGTTATCAAGGATTAAAGGGATCGAGACGCGAGAGGCGGGTAAACCGGCGGTGAGATTCTGGCTGGGGCGGTTGGACTCGAACCAACACCATCCTCATTAACAGTGGGAATTTTGATGTTCAGCACGTTCACAACGTGCAATGTGTTCAACCAAACGCCCTCGGTGGCCGCAAGCTGCTGAGGGCGTTTTTGTTGGCCCGCTGGACACTGGAATGGACACCGAATTTATATTGTGATTCGCAAAACGTGCCTCGGCAACCAAAGACGCCGAACGTCGGCGTTCACTTGAAGGCGAATGGCACGCTGCATACCCAAACTATGCATGAAGAGCTGAGCGCACCATGCCCGTTCCGATCGCCCGATTGCGCCTCACGAACGAAAGTGCCACACTTGCGGCAAGGCATCTTTGGCGCTAAACCCAATTTCTCTGGAGGTTTGATGCGACGTTCCTTATCATTTTCGTCATTGCTTGCCGCACTTTTCGTCATGAGTTTCGTCGAGGCCTGCTCGAACTTCAACACCAAAACTCCAGCGCAGCCGCCGGACACGCGCGCAGCGGACGAAGCCGCGATACGTGCCGCTGTAATCGAGTGGAGCAAAGCGGCGCAGGCCAAGGACGTGAACAAAGCGGTATCGTTCTACGCCGACGACGCGATGCAGTTCGCCGATAAAGGCCCGCTCGTGGAAGGAAAAGACAATATCCGCGCAGGATGGGAACAAATGCTGGCGCTGCCCGGCCCAGGTCTGACGTTCGCGACGACGGGAGTGGAAGTGGCGCGCGCGGGCGACATGGCCTATGAATACGGCACGTACGATTTCGCGACGAACGATAAGAAGGGCAAAATCATCGATGAGAAAGGAAAGTACGTGGTCGTGTGGAAAAAGCAGCCCGACGGATTGTGGAAGGTAGCCGCCGATATCGACAATCGCGACGCGGCACCAGCGCCGCAGCCAGTGAAACGAAACCGCGCCACCCGCAAGCGAAAGCACCATTAGAGGCGAGAAAAAAGCCAGATGACTTCTAGCGAGATGGCAAGCCGTTTGGTAGATTTCAGTGAGCGACACGTGCTTATTGGCCAGTTCAAAGCTGAGGATGCGGCGGGACACCGATAAAACGCAGTAGCATCAACGGTCTCGGTGCCAATCGCTGTTGGGGCGGCGAGTTTCCTTTACGAAGCAAGATTCACAAACTCTCGTTCCGTCTTTCAGCGTAAACTCGACTCTTCGAGCGGGATCGATTCCAGCCTCGCATTTTCCACAAACTTCCGTCCGTGTTTCGCTCATTTCTTCCCTCCAACATCTCAGTGATGCTTGCTTTTATTATCAAGGATTTGCCCCGACTCTCGCCTCAAGATAAGCAAACCGGCCATGGCATGTTGCATTTCGACTCGCTCCGCGCTTGAAACCTGTTCATCAAGCGACGCACGAGCCCGAATTGCCTCTGCCGCTACGCGAATCCGGTCGGCAAGCTGGCCTTGATCCGTTTCGAGGATCGCGTCCTTGTAAAGATTCCACCAGGCCGGTTTCGCTGCTTCGTCGCGATTAGGCACGAGTTTCCTGATGGTGACCGGAGTGGTCACCGCTGGAATATCCAGCCGCAACCATGACAAACTGCGCACTGGTTAGTATTTTCGTAACCAGATCCGTCACAAGATCGACATTGATTCCAATCCCTTTTCGCGGTTGCACTCTGGTTCGTTCCGCGGCATCTTTTTCCATTCATCATGTGAGCACAACGAACATTTGATAGTTCTGAAGAATGGCCCGTTGCGCCGCAGTGCGTACAGGATGTTACGGGCCTAGGCCGCTTCACATGGACGCCAGATTCGAAAGGCATTCGCGCTTCAAAAGTCGTATCCAGGTCCGAGCGTTGAGGATGTTGCTGTTCCATTTCAGCTCCTTAAAGACTGCTCATGCCGCTTTATTGGTCTGTGAAGACTCTTCGTTAAAGCGGGAGTACGCATAAAAGCGGACGCCACAATTCAGGCAGCGATATGGGCGTACACCGATGGGCCCGAGGAGATATTTTTCGAACGGGCCACTCCGATACGAACGGAAACTTTCTATGCTTCCGCAATTTGGACACTGTCGTTTTTCGGCCAAGTTCGACTCCTTAGGCGTTGCGTCTTCGATCGAGGGAACGTGCGCAGTCAGCAACGCCGTCTGATTCGCAAGGAGCCGTGTGTTGCGAGGTGGTTGCGGCAGGATGCTAGTGAGACACTTCGACCGTACCCGCTTTCAGGCCACATAGCTATCGAAGACTTTCAGTTAGAGGAATGATGACGGTCCTATCGAGGGTTGCCGCGGGAGTCGGAAATCGCACGTCCAGGTGCCGCATTGTGCGTACGGAGCGGACGGGCGGCCTACTCGGCACCCCGAGACGTGAAGCCCACGTCCCTGAGCTGTGGAAGGCTGCGTCACTCGCCAAGAGTGCGGTGCTTGGAAGAGCTAACCTTCACTAGAAAAGTATGGAGCACTTCGTGCCCAGCAACAGAAAAATCAGAGGACGTTCACTTGGCCGGCAGGGTGCCTCCACTACTCAGGGGGACAGACAGGTACATTGTTCGGAAGAGCTTTTGAATCCTTCGCGAGCGCCGGAACAGCGGCACCGCATTTTGTAGGAGGCGGCGGTGGGGGAGGGTAGCCGACATACACGGAAGCCGCACCGAGATAATCCAATGCTCCGGTGGAGGTTTTGTTTGCTACAAGACCTGCGTAGGTTCCCAAAGTAACGCCCTTCAGGCTTGGAGTAGGCGCTTCGATGTAGGTCCCGTTGCTGGCGATCACTGTGGCCGTCGCCTGAGCCAGTAGGTCACCTTGAGAGTTGTAATATCCAACCACGGGCATTCCGTATGTCGAAGTAAAACCTGCGCCCTTGGGACACGAAGTGATCGTGGCGCACGCGCAAAAGGTGGAATTGATCACCCAGAGCAATCGAAAAGATGATCGACACGACGCGCGAACGCTGGCCAGACGGGCGCGCATCGATCCCGAGTTATGGG